>Ga0315310_10000973_pt1 | contig 17966 bp, 11 predicted proteins | sample TDP5_MG_FD_203630 | JGI IMG/M metagenome (GOLD analysis project Ga0315310, IMG submission 203630) | Freshwater sediment microbial communities from Lake Towuti, South Sulawesi, Indonesia - TDP5 | ecosystem: Environmental > Aquatic > Freshwater > Lake > Sediment | place: Indonesia: South Sulawesi... | reverse complement strand
GACCTAGCTAGACCCTTAGGAGAGTACTTACACGGTATGGGAGGCGGTCATTCCACATCTGCGGGAGTCGACGGAATGGGAGACCTCGACATAGTGGTCAAGTACTCCATAAAACTATTAAGGGAAAAACTAGGGAGATAGCCTAGATTCTGAATAGCTGGAATCAATGCGGTAAAGGACTGCAGGAGGTTGTTAGACCTCTATAACCGCCCACTTCTCATCACGAGAATGAACCCAGCCGATGACTTAGCCGCTGCGGCTCAACTCGTTATGGGTGAAACTTCAGAGAGCACTCCCCAGTGATAATTCGAGGAGCAGTAGTGGAGGTTACGAATGAGTACGATCGCAACGAGGTTGTCATAGCAAGAGATGATTGTATGTATATGAGTTTTCTTAACCAAAAGAAAGCGAAAGGACGAAAATGAGAATGTCATCCAAAAATGGAAACACGCCTAGATCCTTGATTCTAACCTATATTTCAGTATTCGCCGCCCTAAATGCTCTGGCAGATTTTATTCCATTCACTCCGATTTTGGGAATCCCTGGGTCTTCTTTTAGGCTAGGCTGGATCCTATCACCGTTGACAGGAATCCTACTGGGGGCGGAAGCGGGAGGAATAAGTTACTTGATAGGGGACTAATCGAAATTCCCTTGGGTCAACCTGCAATTTTTGGACCGGTCACATGCATGCATGCCTATTTGGAGCCGGATAGGGTGGAGCGGTCCACCAACTGTGGGGTGCTAATAGGAAGCTTTTGTGTTTCTCATGTCATCATTGTAATCTTGTTCTCAGTATTTGAGATGATCTAAGATACTCTGCGTCTTGTCTTAGAATATCTGGGTTGAATCCTTTCTTAATAGTCATGTAGTATGTTAGCAATTGCATTGGTACAATGTAAAGGATGGGTGAGAGTAATTCGTCTATTTGACCGGGTAGAAGGATTTTTTGTTCAGTAATTTTCATAAGTTCCTTCTCACGCTCAGATGTCACCACTATCGTTAGTCCTGCAAGTTCACTTAGGCCTCTTGCTATGTCGATGGATCGCTGCAGACTTTTTCCACCAGGTTCGATTATTGTGACAGCCGATTCTGTATCCAAAAGGAGCCTTGGGCCATGAGCCACTTCTTCCAACTCGAAACCTTCTGAATGAATACGTGTTGCTTCCTTTAGCTTTAAGGATGCTTCGAGGGCTGTGGCCCAGTTTGGGCCACCGCTTATAAGGAAGATCATACTCATGCGGTAGCATTGCTCAGCTATGACTTCTACTTTCTTGTCGTTCTCTTTTAGGAAGGATTCTACGATCCCGCCTACGGTGCTAAGCTGGGCCTCGAGCGGGCGCCCCAAATCTGCCATTTCTGGATCAAGTTTTGCGCATTGGATGGCAAGCATATGAAGGGCTACTAGCTCAGTAACGTAACTTCTGGTCATCGGTCCGGCGCGGTCCCTTCCTCCAGGCGTTACGATGACATCGTCAGAAAAATCGACTATCGGGCTTTGCGGAATCCCAGTTATGCTTACTGTATATGAACCGTTGTTCTTGGCAAAGGACATTGCTTCGACGGTAGCCTTTGTGGTTCCGGTATGGGAGATTGAGACGACGCATGCTCCCTTCAATGCCTTGGCTGGAACATAGTGACATAGCTCAAATGAAGGAAGAGCTTCAGATGGGACTCCGGCAATGTTCAACATGGCATATCGCCCCGCTAAGGCAGCGAAGAACGATGTGCCACAACCGATAAAGAAGATTCTTTTAGGTTCCGTATCGACGATTTTAAGGGCGATCTCCTCAACTTTTTTTCTTTGTGATGACATGGTTTCCGTAATCATCTCTGGTTGGCTATAGATCTCCTCAAACATGCAATATGGATGGCCAGACCTAACCTCTCTCTTAAAGGGTACGGGGCTCTTTTGGTTCATGTTTTACACTCATCCCTACTAAAACTTATATACTTTTATCCACAGATCGGTGAAAAAAGAAAAGGATTAGATTGCTATGAATGGAAAACGGGTCGAAATTGTCGGCATAGGCCACATGGAAGTTATAGATTGCATAGTTCATGGAAAAGCCCCCTGCACGGCTGATCAACTTATGCATTGGGGGGACGAGGTTACATTAAACCTATGCGGGGCAGGCTCTCTAGGTTACTGTTTCCAAGCCTTGTCAAAGCTCGGTGTCAGAGTAGGATTGATAGGCGATGTGGCAAATGACGCATTAGGCAAGCTTCTGATTGAAATCTTCAGAGAATGCGGCATTGATGTGACCAGAATTGGGTTAATTGAAGGCGCCGTGTCGCCCGTAGCCCTTTATCTGCTTCTTTGGGGCAATAAGAAGAGGCCATTGCTCCGAACTAGTAGGCCAAAGGCTCCACCTTGGAGAACAAGCTTTTGCCAAGAGGATCTGGATTACATTGCCCAAGCCAAAATACTTATGGAGAGCGGTTACCTTCACAATCCAAAGGTATGGGGAAAGCCAACCGTAGAAGTCTTCAGATTCGCTAAGAACCATAGTTTAACCACCTGCCTTGATCCCCAATGGGCTTCGGCATTACCTTCTAGAAAATGGTTGACAGCCTTCGATAACCTTCTAACCTACGTAGATGTCCTATTGCTTGACGAGACTGAGGCTAGCAACATTGCAGGTTGCAGCTGTGCAGAGGAAGCCTCCAGAAAAATAGTTGACCTTGGACCGCGAATTGTAGCTGTCAAGATGGGAGAGAACGGTTGTCTCGTAAGAGATGGTACGAGGACAGTACATGTACCGAGCTTTAAAATGGAAAAGGACGAAATCATTGACGCCATTGGAGCTGGAGATGCTTTTGACGCCGGTTTTCTAGTGGGTGAACTGGAAAACTGGGATATTGAGAAAACGGCAAGATTTGCCAATGCAGTTGCGTACTTTAGTCTTCTTGGTCCAGGAGGCTCGTCCCAGATTCCATCAAGAGATGTGATTGAGAATTTTCTGATGAAAAAGGAGAGATGAAATGTTTTCTTAAAGTCAGTGCCGACGGGTTAGAGTTGCTGTTGCAGGAATCGGTAGAACTATCTTAGAATGGCAGGGTCCACATGGATTTTAGCACCATTACTGATGCTACTGATAGAGTTAGCACGACAGCTCCCCCAAGATATATACCGCCTGCTATTACAGGTCGAGAGTCTGTCCACCATTCTGCGCCGCGTTTCCAAGCGATTATTCTGCCGACGATTCCGCCTACTAGGACAGTAATACATGTCGGTAAAGGTGTCATTAGGCCAAGAACTGAAGAAATCAGAGAGAAGGGGATGTTCAGGAAGGTGCATGCGACATGCAACATTCCTCCTAGCGCAAACGAGCCAATGATCAGTTGTGATGCTAATCCCACTCCAACTTGTCCAGTAATCCATAGAGACCTGTTGATCACGGTGACGGGCCAGAAGATGGAAACAGCTGGATACATCGATGAGGGAATAGGCGACATCTTCCAGAAAAGTTCCATGTAGAGGTAACTAAAGATCCAAGCTATTGGTGTCACAAGTATATAAGCCTTAATCCAGCTTGAGAAGGAGGTTTTGGTCAGGTCACATACCTTGTACCATCCAGCGCACCATCCTCCCCCACCAGTCACAACCTGGCCGAAGGGCATAAACCATATATCTACACCTTTATAGCCTGATGCTAATAAGACTGTTTCATTCACGTATGGAATGGTCATCCACATTCCTGAGACAGCCAATGCCCTACCTGCTAGAATAGAAGCTAGGAAGCCCCATCCAAATATTAGAAGCGCAATTAGATACCAAGGAAACTTCGTAAACCACGCAAATATAGCAAAGGGTATCGTGTAAGCACCGAAATATGCTGGAAGAATGATCTTGAGTGGAAGAATGCCTGTCTCTTTTAACATTGCTGGAATCCTCATCAAGCTTTTGAAGGCTCTAATCACAATGCCTGATTTGAGAATGAAGGGAACCAAGGCTCCTGCAAGAGCCAGTCCTATTTGCGGGAAAGCCCAAAAAGATAAGATCGATCTTTGAAATGCCCATGTAACATCCATTCCAGGCCTCCAATCTGGGAATAAGTGATATCTGAAAAGAATGTGGTTCCCAATAAAGTAAGCGACAAAAGAACCCAGAAAGATACTCACAACAATGTTAAGCGGTAAGATTAACCCGCTCGCGAAAGCGAATACATCCGTTCCAATACCCAAGGATGCCCCCGGTAGAACCAATTCGACCGAGCGATTGAGGTCTACCCAAGGGATAGGCAAAATCGTGATCCTAAACTCGGTAGTAAAGGGGACGAAGTAAAGGATCGTTGCGTATACGGCTGAGAAAGCCGAAGCTACCATTAGGAGCGTAATCTTACGCTTTTCCCTCTCTGCCAGAGCTATGCAAGTCTCAGCGGCTACCACCTGAGCTGGAAAGGGAAGCTTCTCCTCAACTGAGTAGAGTTGGTAGCATATGAAGCCCATAAATGGATCCGCTATTCTCCAACTTACAAAAAGCACCGTACCCAGTATGAAGGAGGGAATAATCCAATCCGGGTAAAAAAAGGTTCTCTGTATTAAGACAGGGGAGACAGGCGGGGGGGCGTACCAATCGGGAATCGCTAATGGTAACGGAATCCCAGTATCAGGCGCCGAAAAGGCCCATGTAACCGTGGCGAGAGATCTGAAGTACAATTGCTGAATCAAATACAATGCTAAAGCGCTTCCTCCGGCGATCTGGGCGAGGCTCCAGATCACGAAAATCTCCTGCTTGCTTAGGCGACCGCCTGAAAGTACAGCTATCTCTGAGACTATGAGCACCGCAACATAGCCTAATTCGGAAGAGCCAAAAGCACCTAAGGCAATTCCGGAGACGAGACTAGCGAATATTGTCGCTGGCATCAATACAGCAGCGCAGTAGAGAAGACCGAGAGTGGAACGCCATGTCAGGCCACTTCTATACTCATCAGCAACTTCAATATTCACCTTGAATCCCTCGCATTGTTTTTATTGATGCATCTTTATACTTACTTTTTTCCGAAGGAGCAAGTGTGCGCCAATTTAGGAGCTGTTTTCTCACAGCGTCTAGGAATTTCCTATTCGCTGAAATCCATTCATCCATTCTGCCCGTTTTCCTCGATAAGTGTAAATGGGCTCTCCAACCTTCCTTCTCGTTTACGGCTATGATTTCGGTGGTTTGATTAATTCCCGCTGGGAATGGGGCGATGTGCAAGGTTATTTCGAGAGATTTTGCAGGAAACCCCCCAAACGTTGTTATCCTCTTTTGAGAATCTATCGTGGCAAATGGAGCTACAGAAGACTCTTCTCTATAGGACATGAAGTATTCTCGAAAGAACTCAAGGCATCCATCTGCATCCTCTTCAGAGCTAAAGACAAACGGGACTGGAATATCCCACTCATCGCCTAATGGGCGAGTTGTGATCTTCCATTTCCTCTCGAGTGACGGAGTTACAAGCCTAGATGCCTTCATGAGAGGGTAAATACTTGACACCATGACGACAGCCACCATTAAACCCAATGTCTGAAGAACAAATATTGATGAATAATTGGGATGGAATTGCTCGGGTAAAGCTGCTGCCGCATAAAGGAAGTTTCCGCCCGCTATCCCAATTACGTATCCCATGACTGAGCTTAAGAAAGCGAAGGCCAATGCTTCTGAGAGAAAAATAAAAGATACGGTTCTCGGAGACAACCCTAATGCACTATATGTGCCAATCTCCTTCATTCTCTCGTAAACAACTCCTAGCATCAGGTTGAGAACCTCTAGAGCTACTATCGTAACTGGTAGAATCGCCAACTCATATCCTGCTGTCGCGTATCCCCTTGCTGTGGAGTAGTATTTGACGGGAACATTCTTGCCTACTTTTTCCGCAGCGTAGATTACCACGGTCCTCTCCATCGCTAGGTTATACGAGACTGAGCCAATAGTATTCTTATCAAGAAGCAAAATGACCGCCGTGTATGGTCTACCATCATGTTCGAGTAACCACTCGTACGGAACATAGAGTGTTTCATATGGATACAAGTGTTTTGGCTCATCCGCACCAGCTAAAGGATCAAATGGCGCGTTTCGGTATCCATCCAAATCAATGAAATATTTGACGCTTTCATTAAGTATGCCTGTAACTGTCATTGGGTAAGTCCCAATATGAATTACATCTCCAACATCGGCACCTATGGATTTAGAAAGATCTGAGCTTATTATACAGACATCTTTTTCGCTTTCTATAAACCATCTTCCTTTGACCAAGGCAGAGGTCCATCCAACCAGTTCACCTTCTGCTGCAGTAAGACCATAGTATCCTCGGATCAGACTGCGTCCAGTAGGGCCGTTAACAGGATCGCCGTATCCTCGTGTCACTCTAGGCGGGTATGCCCATGCCCTCGGAAGAACAATTCCGATTGATCCAAATTTTGCCTCAAGATAGTCTACATAGTCAATGTTCAACTCCCCAAAGTCGATATTTCTAGCAAAAAGACCAGAATACTGAGCTTCTCTTATCTGCGTGAAGCTTCTTACTGTTAGCACATTAACCGCGGATGTGAACATTACTATGGCTGAGGCCATTAAGACCAAGGTTGCCAGTGTAAGTCCAGATCTAAGTGGTCGGCTCCTCATCTGCAAAATGCCCAGCTCCAAAGAAGATGAAAGGGCGCCAGCCCGTCCCATACTGACGAAATGTTTGCCGAGGACTCGTTCACTTAGATCTTTCAGAAAATGACTAACCCCTGATCCTATGAAGAATAGGGCTATTCCGCTAAAGATGAGAATAAGAAGGCCGAATATGACAGCGTACATGTTTTCAGCCAATAAGAAGCCTGGGTGGAAGTATGTAAGGATGAGCAGCGCGATTCCTCCGATCATGCTCATGGCTAATGCCCTTTTCCTACCCGAAGTGAAGCTGAAGAAAAGCCTTTCTCCGAGAAATGAGAAGAGTGAAACGAATAGAAATACATAGATTGTTGAATATTCAACGGAGGTTATATTGTTCCTTAAGGAATCATAGACCTGTCTTTCTAGAGACCATGCTGAAATAATGTTGCCAGCATATTCATCATATTTATAGTGTCCTAGAGCTTGATTGGCGTCATCTAGCATCTTTTTGGCAAAGAGATGATGTATATCTGCCTCTGTGTAAACGTTCTTTCCATGAAGTGTTTCCCAACGGTAGTTGTTAATGAGGAAAAGTTCTTTGCAGATCAGAAGAGGCGTGAATGGTACATTTAGGTTTTCTCCTTCACCGATTGTGTAGCCAAGTCCCTCTAAAGGATTATTGGCGGTTCCTTTATGAAGGACCGCTATGGGAGACAATCGACCGGGGACAATTATCTCTATGGGGATTCGTGGTGGGACAAAAAGCATCATGGCACCTTCCTCCTCGGCGTAGCCAAACTGGTCAGTAACGGAGTGAGTCCTTACATCGTTTATTGTAGATGCCAGAGAAATGGACTTCGCCACAAAACCTATCGCTCCTGCCCCATGTGCTACTTCAATTGAACCCATGCCGAGTCTTTCTGTTACCGTGGCTTCCGTGCCTCTAATGTCATGCAACACCATGCTACCACATCGAAAGGCTACTAGCGGGTATGGGTACCTTCTCGTTCCTTTAAATCCCGGCATATTTCCTACTAATGTAAAGCGATTCGGATATACTTGGCTTCCAAATTTTCCAAGATCCGGGGCGTAGAGAATTTGTCCAGTTTCTTCGCTTACCCGGAACGGACTTAGATAATATGAGTGTAGGACTGCTAAACCTGTTGTCGAAAAGACGCCCTCGTTGTCAGCTGTCTCAAACCACCAAGCGCGATAATAAAAGCCTAGGAGTTCGCTTGAAACCTCAACTATTGCATGTGGGATGGGTTTATAATATCCAGTTTCCATATTGTACTCCACAACTTGTCCGGTAAGTCTGCAGAAAGGCACCCCCTGTGTGGGATTCAGATCCTTCCATGTTAGGACAGAATCTGGACTTAGATCCATCATGGATATGTCGTAGATGTTGCAGAAGATAAATTCAAGTTGAGGTCTTAGATTTGCCAAATCTCCCATTCTTTCATACGTATCCAGAGGAGTATAACGATGCTCATACCTTGAGTTGAGCGTTCTAAATGTAATATGGCGCCATTCACTTGATCTAACGAGCCAGAAGGCTTCCGCATCTGCAAGAAAACTCCTAGGTGCAAAAGAGTCCCAATTCATCGTAAATATCTCGTTATCAGCAATTTCCCATGTCTTTCCATAGATGTCGTTCCAAGATTTCTTCATCTCATCTATAAAGCCTCCTGGACCGAAATAGGCCGTCTTTCCCCACTCTCCAAGAAAACCCATCCTTTCCCCACTCAAAGAAAGATAGTGATAGCCATAACCTGAGGGGAAAGTTCCGATGCCCGTTCCTTCTGGGCAGATATCAATTCCTAAAAATAGAACGATTCCTTCTCCAGCTGATGGATTTTCCGGAAGTACCTGCGGAAAGGCATGTTCTAACAATAGTCTATCCACAAACTCTCTAGCTCCTGCAATGAATTGTCCGTAGCCAGAGAAGGCGACAAACATGATCGATCTTTTATGATCTGTTTGGGAGAAGAATCGAGCCAATTCCAAAAGGGCAGAGATCCCGTAGGAGTCTGTTGCTCCTTGCGAAAGTCCCGGAACCACATTCCAAGCATCATAGTGTGCAAAAATTAAGAGCCATTGGTTTTCCAGTTCCGAACCGGGAGAGAAACCTATCACATTGGCAACCTTTGCCGCCTGCCAATCCATTTTTGAAATCAATCTGGCTTTGATCTCTCCTCCGTTTTCATTGATTAGATTCAGAATTTGGTTTGCATTTTCACGTTTAATGTAGACTCTCGGCATGTACAGCGGAACGGAACGAAGATATTTGACTTCGGACTCTGCTTCCGTGGTATCCTCTGGTTCAATGAAAATAACAGCTTTGGCGCCGAGCTCTGCAGCTTTAAGCCAGTTATCCCAACCATTAAAATCCATAAGTACGAGACTGCCGTTGACTACGTGACCATTATAATGCCCATAGTCTCCTTGGCTTGCATAAAACAGAACACCGCTTAAACCATCGGACAGTGTGGAAGATGGTTGGACAGAATTTGGGAGAAGCGAATATGCCGGACACGAATATATTTCGTCGCCATTCTGTGAATATATATAAACCTCAGCGCCCATATCAACTGGAACAGTCAGATTGTACCATTGGTACTGGACATCAGTTAGATTGAACTCTCTGAATTTGTTGTAGATGTATTCTTGGGCTTTGTAAAAACCAGGATAGCCGGACGCTCTGGTAGAACAATTCAAGGTAAAGAAGCGGACATGTCCGTCTATCCTATTAAGGTCGATGTAGTTCCCTCTTAAGATATCATCGTGCGACAAGCCTTCTTGTATTATCAGGGATTTAGATTCTGCCAAGGAGAGAGAGATCTGCCAGATTAGTGTTGAAATCAAGATGCATAGGGGGATTGAGACCGATAGCCTGCGCATGAAACCACAAAACTTATTAACATATCACCGAATATAGAGTTTTCGGTGTCGAATATGGAGAAGGAAAAAGTTCTAGAAAAGTTTCCATTGACAGCTGCCATCGCAGGCTTGGTTCTAGAGTTCTGCTTCATAGCGTTCTTCATGGTTTGGCAATGGTTGGTCGGTGGTTATTCACCTTACAGCAGAGACCCAAGTAGTGTCGATCCTTTAGCTGACGTTGGAGTCTTCATAGGCTTTCTAATATTGTTGACGGCATTAATGGGATGGGCTGGCAAAAGATTGGGTCCCAACACCGCGACCATCTTGTACGTCTTTTCCCTAGCTGCTTGGCCAGTCGCATATTACGGCGTTATGGTCCCGGATACGGTGCTCCTCGCTAAGGTGTATCCAGAGTATGTTAAAATCGTTCCCAGTTACTGGTATGTTCCCGCGCAAGAAGCTGGCAAAATAGTGGTTGGAGGCGCCCTAGACCTATCCCTTTGGATGACACCGCTGTTCTATTGGGGTATTCAAATGGTTCTGTGGAACTTGTCTTTTGTATGTCTGGGTCTAATCTGGAGAAAACGACTTGTCGATGTTGAAAGATTACCGTTCCCGACTGCTATGCCCATATATGAAACCATTAATGTGGCAAAGGAATCCGAAAAGGGTGTCTTCAAGGAAAAAATGCTGTGGGCAGGGTTCGGACTTGCTTGGGTACTCTACGTATGGGACATACTTCGTGTTGCTTCCCGAGGCGCAATACCTAGGATACCGCTATACGCGGCCGCATGGTTCGACTCCTCGAGGCACTTTGACATAACACCAGCCACAAAAACTGCCCTAATTGGCACATTCAATTTACCCATATTCTTCGGGTTCTTCTTCCTGCCTCTTGACATACTATTTACGCTGTGGGTTACAGAACTGTTCTTCTATGGTATTTTGCCAGCAGTAGGCATAGCTGCAGGCGTCTTCCCGGATGTATCCGCTGAAGGGCCTAGTGCTATACGCTGGGGCATCAGAGATTTCTGGTGGGTTAACGCGGATGCCATATTTTCAGGCGTTGTCTGGGGAATAGGTATATGGACTCTCTGGGCGAGCAGAGATTATTTAAGAGATGTATTCAGAGCTATACGGGGTAAGAAGGAACTTGACGAACCAGTACTATCATATAGATTGTCTATATTATTGCTCATCGTTTTCCAAGTGATACTGTTTGCAATAACCATTGCTGCGGGGAGCAATATTCCAATGATGATTCTATATTGGCCATATATGATAATTGCGGTTACAGCATTTACCAGGATCAGAGCTGAATTCTGGGCGATGGGATGGGGTCCATGGTTCTTCCACAATACACATTGGTGGGCGTACTCTTTCATCGATGCCGGCACTAACAAAACGACAGAAGCCTTTGTAACTACTTATTTCGTCATGGATCCGCTATATACTCTGGGGCCTCCTCAGGGCGACAGCTACGGTAGTATTCTAGACGCGCTCAAGGTTAGTAAGGAAGTGGGCGGTAGTGACAAATGGTCCTTCTATGCATTCATATTTGCTTCTATCATTGGACTGATATTTGCCATATCGTTCAGGCTTCTATGGGGATCGGCCGGTTTCCCTGTAGTCGACAATGGGAACGGGCAATCAGCTTACAGCCAATTCGTATCCCACGTGGTTTACCAGGGGGCACCTGAAGAAGCCTTTCAAAAACCTGAGAACTTCGTCTTCGGAATAGTACTCGCAATCGTCCTGGGATTTCTAAAAGCTAGATACATCTGGTGGCCACTGAACCCTGTGGGAATGGTCGGTGCGCTTGGTGGGTGGGTAATGCCGATCGCATTCTTCTCAGTCTTCGGCTCATGGGTCTTCAAATACGTGACAATGAGAGTTGGAGGTACAGCTCTGCATAGAAAAATGTTGCTGCTATGCGCAGGCTTCATCGGAGGCTACTTCTTAAAGGAACTTATCGGGTTCCTCGTCGGAATGGCAGTGGGCTTACCGAATATCCCGCCACCAACTTAGACTACCCGCATCCTTTCTTTTTTGTGAAATTTACAGGCTTCAGGTATCCATGTCAGCAAGCGAACCAAACAGATAGACTTATATATTTTCACCAAAAGAATATTGACCTAGGAGAATAATGTCATGTCCAAGCGATTATTGCTAGAATTTGAACGGGGCGGTCAGGTAACCGCCACGTTGTTAGAAGACCAAGCACCTAGAACGTGCAAAGCAGTCTTGGCTTCTCTTCCAATTGAGAATAAAGTGATTCATGCTAAGTGGGCGGGGGATGAAATATTCTTTGACGGCTTCCCACTTCAGGGCGAATTGGAGTATGAAAACGCAACTAACGATGTAAAGCCTGGAGACGTAGCGGTCATATCTACGCAAGCCTATATTCCCACCTTAGGAAAAGGGAAAACATCCTTTTGCATATTCTATGGTAAGAGCCGCCCGAGAAAATCCGTTGACGAAACGGTCGACGTCAACGTTTTTGCAGGGATAAATGACACTGAAAAAATGACTGAAATCGGGAGAAGGGTCAGACTTAGCGGTAGCGAAAAGATCTTAATAAGAGCTAAGCCGTAATCCAAAGTGAATTCTTGTCACAACGCTGCGGCCATTGAGATTTTGTAGGGAGGAGGCAAAGCATTCATAGAGGTATCAATGCTAGTATGTATTCTCAGATCGCATGATAATGTCGCTATTGGACATTTCTGAATTGAGGCATATATGGGGCGTGTGCGGCAAGTAGGTCTTGAAGTATTTTGTCAGCCGCCTTTAACGAGTGAACGTAAGGGCATGCAAGTAAAGCCTGTAGAAGCACATTCTTATCGCCGCTTAGGGCCGCATCAACCGTAAGCTCTTGCCAATTCAAAAGATGCAATATTAACCCTAGGATGCTTTTTGGCATACAGCCTACACACAAAGGTTTCGCACCACTTCCGTCGACCACAGCCGGAACTTCAACGATAGCTTCACTAGGCAAGTTCAAGATAGCTCCTTTATTGGGGACATTAACAATGATTTCTTCTCCTCTATTACCGGCAACGTTCGCCATCACCTGTATTGCCAGATCACCATGCCCACTGCCAAATTTTCCAAGAGGTTTTCTTCCCTCAGCAATCAGTTCAAAGTTCCTGAATCGTCTATCTAGCTCCTCCTCGAATTTTGGCAGGAACTTCCAGTCTTGCGATCTTGATGCCATTAATTCATCGTGAACCCAATACATGAGACCGTGACCAGGCGTAACCGGAAGATACCCATGTACCTTAAGAAGTCTCAGTCCAAATAGTGGATCACACCAATCCTCAGCGTGATAGGGTGCACAGCCCCACCCCTTCGGTATGACGCTTTTGTCACCAGTCTCCAATAGTTCTTCAGCCCTTTTTCTCAAAAGCGGATAGCCATCCTTACCATTGACCAGTAGCTCTAGGAGCCATGTGTTATGGTTAAGTCCGCCAGTTCTCACCTTTATGTCTCCGCGCGGAACCCCTAGTATACTAGGTAAGACTTCAGACCAAAGCCATATCGCGCCATCGCCTAGGCTAATGATCTTGATATCTGTGACATGGCGTACGGCGTCGGCGACGAAGTTCGTTGGATTCACGTAATTGACAACCCAAGCATCTGGGCATAATTTCTCCATAGTACTGCAGTAGTCAAGCATGACCGGGATTGTGCATTGTGCCATAAAAGTTCCACCTGGACCAGCAGTTTCCTCGCCAAATACGCCATACTTGGTAGGTATCTCAAAGTCGTACCTCAAATGTTGCACACCGCCAACACGAAATGTGGTGAGTATAAATGTCGCATTCTTCAACGCGACATCTTTTTTCGTTGTACGTGTTATCTCTAGATTCACATTTCTTTCTTTGATCATCTTCGCGCCGATATTGGCAAGGATAGGCAACCGTGAAGGGTCTACATCCATAAGGCATATCTCGCTTCCCGAGAATACGCTAATTTCACGGATAATTGAGTCGATGTATCCGGGGGTGAAAGGGCTCCCCCCGCCTATGATGGCAATTTTCTCTCTACCCATACAATCACCCAATGCACTTTCTTTCTCGCATTGAATATAAATTTCTTGTGATATATAGTTGCAGTCCAGAATTGTGGGAAGACAAAGACCATACATTAGGATCATCCTGACCTTGACCATCAAGGCCGAGTTCCTTGCCAATATCCCGTCGCGAAGTGACGTCTCTCGCGTCTTCCACCTCATCCGATCGGCAATAGAAAAATGAATCTAAAGGCATTCATACACCGCTACAGTCACTTGAGATGGTACGCTCCATCGCCGTGTCTTAACAAAACGATACTCTTATATGACACAAGCCAAATTCAGTGCTCCATTGAGAAGGGATTATTGTTGCAAGGAGAAAAAATGTACAGAGTTGGAGGAATTGGGTGCGGCACGATCTTTGATCGAGCGCATGCGCCAGCCTACGCCTACAGTTACGGGGCCAAGCTAGTGGGTTTCTATGACGTAAATATCAAAAACGCCGAATTTGCCATGAGAAATTATGCTAATCTCCTTAAAGATGTTATAGACGGTAAGGCTCAGTATCATGTTACAACATTATTTGAAGATTCTCCTATTTTTACACCTACCATTGACACTCCTTATTCTGCTGAGCAATGGATCGAACAATGCAAGGAGAACTTAAATGAACTTAAAGCTTATACAGATTGGCGCGACCTTTTAGAAAATGTGGACATAGTTGACGTTTGCACGCCACCAAAATGGCATGTGGAATATGCATTAAAGGCCTTAGAGCATAATGTTAACGTAATGACTGAGAAGCCACCGGACAGAAATTGGTGGCAGGTAAAGAAATTAAGAGACGCGGTCAAGAAATCAAAGGCGATTTATCAATATATGGACGATAACATTTATGTTGAATCTTACAAAATGTTTAGACATGTCATAGAAAGCGGCATAATTGGGGATATTAACTATATTGAGCTCCACCGTGGGTCAACCGCGCATTGGCATGAGCGACTGGCCAATAGATGGTTCTGGGATCCGGAAATTGCTGGCGGAGGAGCATTGATGGATTATGGTTCTCACGCTTCTGCAGCTACTTGGTTCTTAGCTGGTTATGATAAAAAAATTGTGGAAGTGAAGTCGCAGGGCATCGAAAATAAACATAGAACTCGAAGCATCGGCGGAATCTATCAGAAAGCATGCATAGATGACGATGCCCATACAAAAGTTCTTTTTGAAGATCCAAAAGACAGAAACTGGGTCATCGCGTCCATTGAAGCCTCTTGGTCATGGCCTCTGAAAGAGAACAATAGTCTAGACGTGATAGGAAGTGAGGGCGAAGCCACCAGATTCATAGATGAGAATGGAGAAGATTTTTTGAAAATTACAAGGACAAGTTTCGGTCACAGCCTGCGCCCACTGCCGAAAGAAACTGCTGAATTGGATTCCATCAGAAGGGGAATACAAAACTTCATAATGTGTGTAAAAGAGGGAAAGCCGTCAGTTTCTAACGAGGAGGTTGCCATAGGCGTTATGGAGATCATAGGCTCAGCATATTTATCGGAACTTAGGGGAAGGATTTCAATAACACCACACGAATTCAGAGAATTCTGCCAAGAAATTGCCAATAGACACCCAGAAGATCCTACTTCAGCAATAATAAAAGAATTAATGAAGCCATATCAGTAGCGCGTGCTAGGATAAAGACCTGAGCTAAGCCCAAAGATTGATACCTCATCTTCATTTCCCTTTTTATGAATGGAATAGTAACCTATCTGATGCCATTAATTGGCAGTCTCATTTGGGGTTATCTCCCCAACCGCTCTTTTCACAACGGCTTTTTGGCAAGCTTCATCAGATTTCTTGTATTCACCCTCCTAGTAAAAAAACTAGGCATGCGCATCTAATCAAAATAGTTCCGATTCGGGTGCGCAAAATTGACAGCGAAACGTTATAAAGTCGAATTTTCCGATACGTAGATAAAAAAAGTGCAGATACGCCGTTAATGCCTTGTACAGATAGAAGGCCTTTATATGCAGCGTTCTTTTTTCGATCAGTTTTGCGCCATTAGTTTTTTCATGTATTTGGCTGCTAATTTGGCGCGACGGTCCACTTCTTCAATTCCAGCAGGCTCATGGTCTATCACTAAAGGTGAACATAGCTCATATGAGATGTGACCGTTGTAGCCGATCTTCTTAAGCTCGGAGATGAAGGCTGGATAGTTGGTTTCCTTCCATGAATATTTGGAGTAGACCCCTCCTTGAAAGGGGTGTTGCACTATTCTGCCATCTGATGCTTCGATGAAGTTGCCGCCGAAATGGGAGTGGATTATCAAGTCGCGGCACGCTTGAACTCCTTCCTGAATATATTCGTTGCTCTGTTGTTCTTGTGTGAAAAGAGGCACGTCTAAACACATCTTCAGGTAATCAGATCTGACTTCACGTATCATCTGTAACGTGTCTTCATATCCTGGTCTGACTACAGGTACATGGTTTTGAAGGGCAAGATTAACACCAAACTCTTCAGCCCATTTGGTGCATTCTTTCAGCCCGTTCCTGACCCTTCTCCACTTGTCAATTTCTGTAGTTGGGTAATTCCATCTGTCTCTAGAAAAATCGTACGTCACCCATCTTGCTGAGGGCGAAATCCCGGCGTCTAGCAGTGTGACTCCTTTCCAGGCTGTGAATACTCTGACTAATGGTGCTTCAAGATCATATGCTAAACGTATCTGTTCCCTGACCATTAAGAGTTCGTTCTCGATTTCCTCCATTACGGGGCTTGTCAGATTGTTATAGGCTGCGATGGCAGATATCTCGATGCCCTCCGATTTGGCTAATTCCTTCATCTCCTGTCTGGCTTTCTTTTCTAAGTCCGGCGGAAAACCGAAAGGCCTCTTGCCCTCTATCTCTATGCCGTCGTAGCCAAGAGCCTTTGTTCTCGGGGTGAGATCCATGAGGGGCACATGATGTCCTACGTAATACATTCCGGAATAGGTTATGGTATAGAGACTCACTTTCATTTGAATTTCAAATCTCCTGTTGAATTCTGGGATTATGATTCTCAGATATAAGAGTTATGGGTACTCGATCACAAGAGATAAGTAGGTCGCCAATGGAATAGAAAATGGTTCATTGGACTCTTTTGAGCAGACCAGTGCACCTTTTTAGGGAAATTCCCGATTTCCTTGCTTCCAAGAATGGCACGGCAGGAGCAGACTGTCGGCTTTACCTTTAACATATGCATCGAAATAATAGAGTTTAGATTTGAGAGATTATGCTTCACGCTGAAAGTAAAGAATTAAAGCTGACGCTAATGCTATGGCAGATGAGACCCTAAACATCGTAATTATGCCGAATTTGTCAGCGATGATTCCTCCCACAACTGGTCCGACCACTGCTCCGAGGCTTGATGAAGTGTTGAAAAGACCCATAGCCGTCCCTCTTTCCTGAGACGGCGTGATGTCGGATATGAAGGCCGTAGACACGGAGAGGTAGGCGCCAAAGGTCAACATGTGAAGGAGCTCCACTGGCAAAACTAGTAACGGTTCGTTTATAACAGTGTACAAGAACCATCGGAGTGGATAAGCAAAGAAAACTATGGTCAAAACAGGTTTTCTTCCGATCCTGTCAGAAAGTGATCCCAGATAAACTAAGCCGGGTATCTCTGAAATACCTGCGATGGCAGCCGCCACGCCTATGATCGTCTTTGTGGCTCCGAGATTGCTTAGATATATGGGAAAGATCTCGTGGACCATCATTCTAGAGACACTTGTAATAGCTGTTATAAGAAGGAAAGATGCCAGATTCTTATATCTCCTATATGCGCTGAGATGGATATGTACGGTCGATAAGTCTATTTTCGGTTCAGAAACTAGTCTATAGATTGATACTGCACCGACTATCAAAAGCGCAGAACATACGAAAAATACCGTTCTTATCCCGAAACCGTCAGCAACGACCCCACCGAGGATGCTTGCAACTATCCAGCCAACTGACCCCGACATTCTATACGCGCCAAACTTTCTTCCAGTCTCGGTGGGCTTCGATATATTAGTAACTAAGGCTGAGCTTATGGTTGCGTAGGCCGCTGTCGAGACTGCGGTTAGTGTGACAAGCAAAATAAAGAGACTGAAATCTTTTGTGAAGGTGTACAATGGATATAAAAGTGCTAACGTGCACATCCCTACGATCATAAAAATTCTCGTTAAGCGTAACCTATCAGAAAGGTTGCCCAAAGGCGTTGCTATCATTGAGCACACAGCTGAAGTTGAGCCCAAGATACCTATCTGCGTCAGACTGAGTCCTGCGAGATAGTAGTACAGTGACATGAAAGAGGCAACAAAGCCGGTACCACCGTAGAAGAATAGGCAAGAAAGCCTGAGACCCACGAATGTTCTTTTATCCTTAGTGGTCATTGCCAAGCTCACTTTGCTGAATTCGTTCCCTTTGTTAATATAATAAGTTTGCTCTCTCGTAGAACTCCGTGTTCGGATCCATCAATAGGATC
>Ga0315310_10000972_pt1 | contig 17989 bp, 16 predicted proteins | sample TDP5_MG_FD_203630 | JGI IMG/M metagenome (GOLD analysis project Ga0315310, IMG submission 203630) | Freshwater sediment microbial communities from Lake Towuti, South Sulawesi, Indonesia - TDP5 | ecosystem: Environmental > Aquatic > Freshwater > Lake > Sediment | place: Indonesia: South Sulawesi... | reverse complement strand
AAAGAAAGCACGCGGTCTTTGGCGGAAACCGAAAAAGGTAGAAGCAATCTTGCCACGGGTTCAGGCAAGTCATGCACCGCTACCTACTGTGTAGGGCAACGCCTTAAAGAGATTATTGTGTTTCAGATGCAATCCAAGCTTTATTCCAGAAACAGCAGAGAAACTCTTTTGATCTAGCCTGAGAGGAAGAGCCTACCATATTTCACAGTCTGAATTGAATATCCAATTCTCTCAAGCATAGCCCACAAAGTGGCTGTGTTGCTCGAAATCACAGGTTTCTTGAGAGTTTTCTCAAGAGTCGCAATAACCTCGATTGCTGGCAGGTTGGTGCAGCTTGCAAACACTCCTTCAGCTGTCACCGAGTCTACACCCCTGATCAGGTCAAAGACAATTTCAGGCTCCAGTCTGCCAATTTTCAGATTATCCTCCAAGCCCAAGCCAGCCATCTTGTCAATAGAGAATCCATTCTGCTCCAAGAATTTGTGCTCTAGCGCATTGATTTCCTCGGTATAAGGCGTGGCGACAGAAATTCGACAGAGGCGAAGCCGTCTTAAAGCCTCAACAACGGCACCAGCTGTGGCAACAGCAGGCCTCTTGGCCACCGTCTCAATTACGTCGACTATTTTGTTGTCGTGGCCCAACCCTCGTGCAAGGCTGCCTGAGGTGCAACCGAAACCGATAACTTCAACGTCGGCATCCGCGAGCTTCAACGCTTCTTCCCTTATTTGGTTTTCCATTTCAAGCAGTTCGTGAACCACAACCTGGCGCAAACGCACTCTACCTACATGTATGGATACCTCTCTAGGCAACATTACATGAAACTCCTGCTCCATTACTGTGTTAGAGGAAGGCACGAGCAACCCTAGCCGAAAGCGACTCACGTCAGTCCACCCGTGCTACAAGCCTTGTGGCAGTGCGCTGTGCTTTTTCCATCACGTTCTCTTCCTTAAGAGTTCTAACCTTGCGTTCTTGCATGATAATCTTTCCGTCTATGATTACCGTGTCAACATCGCTGCCATTAGCCGCATAAACAATGTTCGCGTGAAGATGATGGCCTGGAACCAAATGCGGCCTCCTACAGTCGACAAGGATTATGTCGGCTCGTTTGCCCGCTTCCAGAGAACCAATTTGCTGATCGAGTCCAAGGGCTCTAGCACCATCTATCGTAGCCATGTGCAGCACGGTTTTTGCAGGCAAGACTCTAGGGTCTAGGCAGAAAGCCTTCTGGAAAAGTGACGCGATCTTCATTGTCTCAAACATGTCGAGTGTGTTATTGCTGGCAGGCCCGTCAGTGCCGACGCCAACGGTTATGCCTAGCTTTAAGAGATGGTTGATCTTTGGCACGCCCATTGCTAGTTTCATGTTGGCAACCGGGTTGTATGCTACCTTGATGTCTTTTTCTTTCAAAACTCGCATTTCTTGGGCTGAAAGGTGAATGCAGTGTGCTGCAAGCAGGTCTATGCCGTTCAGGAAGCCTGTCCGATCGAGCAATTCAACCTCGCCTAGCCCATGGCTCGTCATTAATGATTCAGCCAAGTGCATGTGAACGCCAACTTTGAGCTCTAAAGCAGCTTCTCTAATATGCTTAAGCAAGTCTATACTGCACGAGTAAACCGCGTGAGGACCCAAACGAAAACTGACCCTGCCGCCTGCGTAACTGCTAAGTTTCTTGGCCATTCTAATGCTGTTGCTCAGCATCTTTTCGCCTCTTTCAATGTTTCCCTCCTCGATAATGCCCTCGGCCAGCACCGCTCGCAACCCAGCGTCCTTCACGGCTTCAGCCACCTTGTCCTCATGAAAATACATGTCAGCGAAACATGTAGTGCCGCTCTTAATCATCTCTAGGCAGCCTAGCAAAGCGCCGTCGTAAACATCATTGGGTCTTAGTTTGGCTTCAAAGGGCCATATGGTCTTGCGCAGCCAGTCATGGAGTGGTTCGTCTTCAGCGGTGCCGCGGAAGAGCGTCATGGGAACATGCGTGTGGCAGTTGACTAATCCTGGAAGAGCGATTTTTCCCACCGCGCTTATGGTCTCAGCAGCTCTCAAGAAGCGTGACTCTCTGGTCTTCTTTCCTATCGCTGTTATCTGCCTGTTTCTGATCGATACGAAGCCCTTTTCTATGATTGGTTGTCGGCTATCCATTGTTAATATTGTGCAGTCTTGAATGAGAACATCTGCATCATTCAACTGAATCACGCGGAGAACATATATGAACCGACTTGCTATTTAAGACGACAGAGGCTAAACGGGCCCCGAGCTACAACCAATTCTAAGAAGATCAAGCGGTAAGAGAGCCTTGGCTCATTCATTCTTTAAGATGCGGTATCGCCCTCCCATGCACGGAGACCAGAGAGTAGGCCTCTCGCACAGCTGAGTTCTAACAGTCTTTGACATCGGACAGATGCCCGTTCAGGTCTTTCTTTCCATTTGCTAGTCCGTGAAAGTTGACACTGTTGCCTGTAAAAGGAATCTTGCCGGTGCCTATTGCTAGCTTTCTGTATATGTGGCCCAGCGAATCTTCGGTGCAGCTAAGTAGCTCGGTGCCTTGCTGAGTTATGGCGTATACCTTGCGCGGCCTGTCGTTCTCCAGATCCCAGTGGCTCTTGATGTATCCGTTTTCCTCCATGACAGCCAACAACGGATAGATAGTGCTGGGACCGAAGTACACACCAAACTGTTTACGGAGGTTGGAGATTATCTGATATCCGTGCATGGGTTGGGCTCTCAAAAACTGAAGGACCACTAGGTCAAGGAGGCCCCTCATTAACTTCATTTGAACCTCCCGCGCTTTTGGTCCGCCCAACTTCTTTCGCCCACTTTTGTAGTTCTGTTATACAGTTGTACGGTTTTACACGGATACAATATGTCTATTTTCAGACATATTCAAGACTCTATAATGTTAAAACGCAGATATAAAGATTCTTTCATACGTAAAGCATATCAACACATAAGCTCCCTGACTCATGCATAATCAAATAAGCCACATCCCTACGGAACATGTACCAAACCAGACCGAAGAGGACGTAGAAGATGGAGGAAAAAGAGGCAATCGCTGGATTTATGGACGAAATTAGGCGTAGATTCCTTAAGGGTTTCCTCGATGTGCTTATTCTGCAACTGGTTGAGAATAAGTCAACCTGGGGTTATGATATAATCAAGAAAACCCAAAGTCAATTCAAGGTCAAATTGAGGCATGGAGCCCTCTACCCTACCCTAAACCAGCTAGAATCAACGGGTTCCTTGAAGAGTAGAACACAACTACAGAAGGGACGCGCCAGGAAGGTCTATGACATCACCAATAAGGGAAGACTGTTCTTGCACACCTATTACGACTTCCTCAGGCAGCAGTTGTCAGAGAACCCCATCAACTAAAGCGGGAAACGAGGAAAATGAGTTCCTACATAACTCCTGAAGATGCAACAAACAAGATACAAAGAATATTCACGAAACGAGGAAAAAGAGCCCTAGACATTGCTAGAGAAGAAATGCTAAACGAGAAAATTGAGAGCAGAGAAGCACGACGAGCCTTAATCTATTTCATAACAAAGTATTGGCAAGACCTAGCTAGGCCCTCTCTTATGTCGATTGCATGCGAAGCAGTAGGCGGAGATCCGGAACTTACAACGCCTGTAGCTGTGTCGATGATCCTAATAAGCGGCGCCATAGACATACATGATGACATCATTGACAAGTCAAAACGTAAAGGTGGGCGGCCAACTGTTTATGGAAAATTCGGCAAAGATGTAGCCCTGCTTGTTGGAGACGCGCTTCTTTTCAAGGGACAGTCGCTTCTAAGTGGCATGACAGAGCGTGGACTTTCACGAAAAAAGGCCGCACAAGTCATTGACATTGTCAAGAGGACGTTTTTTGAACTTGGGGACGCAGAGGCTCTTGAGCTTAACCTTCGACATCGCTTGGATGTCTCGCCTGAAGAATATCTTCATGTTGTTAGAAAAAAAGCGGCGGATGTTGAAGCCCACACAAGGATAAGCGCACTTTTAGGCGGCGCAACACAAGATGAAATCAAGGCGCTAAGCGAGTACGGTCGACTATTGGGCATGCTACTAATCCTCAGAGACGACTGGATAGACATGATCGACCTAGACGAAAGCTGTCACAGACTTACAAACGAAGGCCTCCCCTTACCTCTCCTCTACATACTTCGAGATCCCAACATAAGAACAAGGGTCAGGTCCATAATCGGGAAAAGGAAGGTGACAAAGCGTGATGCTCAAGAGATCTTAGAAATCACTGAGGAAGAAGGGGGCATGAAAAAATATAAAAGATTTGCACATGGACTGGGGAAAAGGGCATTGCTCAAAATAAAAAACATTAAACGGAATAAAGAACATTTGCATTTGTTAGTTCGTGGAGTACTTCCCTCGCGTTAGCGAAGGATAAAGTTTACTTCCACCACCAGACTCTAACTGGTATCTTCCTCATCTTCTTCAAATTTCGCACCGTACATATTTGCTCCATATATATAACTATATATAACTTGTTGTACACGTCTACAACTGCGCCCTATTTCAACCCTTAGATTTTTTTGTGGTGCTAATACAGATTCAAGATGCACAATTCTCAATTACAGAACTATTCTACTATTGGACTGAGCGGTGATAAGAATGTTCAGGAGAGCTGCCTTAAGAGAGGCGGGTGTCGAACGAAAAAGCTTTCTAAAAGTTTTCACGCTGCTCTTCAACACCTTCACATGGTACTACGCAACGCTTCTGGTGTTCACAGGAAATTTCACGAGTGATCCGCAAGAAGTATTCAAGTGCAGGGCATTTTACTTCACCGCGGGATTTACAAGTGCCAGTGCAGGTGTACTGATCTCAGAAAGAGTGAAAAGACATAGTCTCCTCAGATTCTGGATACTGCTCGGTGTAATCGCTAACCTGCTACCTCTCATCATTGGCAATATTGACGAAGCTCAGGCCATCTTGACTTTCTCTCTGCTAGGAGTCTCTTTCGGATTTGGCATGCCTTCGTGTTTTGCTTATTTCGCTGAAGCAACTACAAGTGAAAACCGAGGATGGGTCAGTGGAGCAACATACTTTGCTTCTGGCATAAGTGCCCTCCCTATAGCGCTTCTTTTGGGGTCATTTAACTTGCAGGTAAACCTCGTGATTCTGGCAGCTTGGAGGGGACTTGCAATCCTGTTCTTGTTCTTGCCCAAGCTGAAGGAACCAATATTGGCCGAAAGAAAGCAGACCTCGTTCAAGTCAGTGTTTCAAAACAGGTCTTTCCTCCTCTACTTAATCCCTTGGTGTATGTTCTCGTTAATTGATATCTTTGAGAAGACAATCTTGAAGGGAATTGTGGCTCTTGATCAATTTCAGACGATATTGTTGATGCAACCGCTACTAAGTGGCGTCGCGGCATTTGTTGGAGGATTTTTTGCTGATAGAATCGGCAGGAAGAGAATCGTCATGTATGGCTTTGTATCCCTCGGTATCGCGTATGCAATTATAGGCATTACTCCTCAAACAATGCTGATCTCATGGTACTCCTATTTCATCATCGATAGCATAGCGACGGGAATGCTCTGGATCACTCTAATACTCGTCTTATGGGGAGATCTTTCTCAGCCGGGCGCTGGAGAGAAGTACTATCTGATCGGCAGTGCTCCATTTCTCTTGACGGAGGTTATACCTTTGATCCTAGTCGTGCTAATCCCAGAAGTCACTACAAGAGATGTTATTCCAGCTTACACCGCCTTTTCGGTGGCCAGCTTCTTCCTTTTCACGGCCGTATTACCATTAATGTATGCTCCTGAAACTCTTTCGATGAAAAAGATTGAGCTCAGACGATTAAAAGGCTACGTTGAACAAGCTAAGAAACTAACTGAAAAGTATGAGGAGAAAAGGAGTAGAGGTTAAAGGTTTTCAATTGTGGTTGCAACTCTGTCCAGAGTTTTGACAAATGGATGTTCTTGTTCTTCGGTAGCAAATATGGTGGAGCTGCCCGTTCTAAGCACATCACAGAAGCATGGAATCATTTCGATCATTGGTAGGCTGTAGCTGTTCATGAGTTTGTTTGCTAGTTCAGATCGCTGAGTTTTGGATAACAATATGTCTGCGAAGACCTTGTTCATTATGAGGCCCGTTTTCTTTTCGAAGAGTTCGTAGAGTTCGTCGATCATGCGTTGGGTTCCTTTTATGTCGGATATGTCCATGCCCGAGACTACGAGGACTACGTCGGCGCTTACAATAGCGTTTATGGAGGAATATTGGAGGCCTGGGCTGGTGTCAAGTATGATGTAGTCTAAGCCAATGTCGCTGAGGAGTGATGGCTTGAGCGAGAGTAGCCTGCCGAGTGCCTTCATTTCCCATTTTCGGTCTTTGGCGGTCATTTCTCTGATGGCTTCGGTGCTGGGATTTGCGAACCCGACCAGGAGTCGTCCCTTCTTTGTGTAAGTTTGTGAGAGGTCAACGAGGACTTTTTGGATTTCACATACTCCGTTGAGGTAGTCGTTGAGCCAGTAGTCTGTGTCCTGTACTTTGAAGATGGCGTGGAGGCTTGGCGCTCTAAAGTCTAGGTCGAGCAACACTACGCTTTTGCCTCTATTGGCATAGAGAGCCGCGAGGTTGATTGACAGTAGCGTTTTTCCTGTTCCGCCTTTGTATGAGTGTATGGCTATGATTTTGCCCATGGCGCTTTCCTCTCGTTTTGGTTCTCTTCTCGTTCAACGTAGAAGAAGGCTTTGCGTCCTCGTCTTTCTTTCTTTATATAGCCCATCAGAACCAGCTGGTTGAGGTAGCCGCTTTCGACGGCTCTTGCGCGTTTGGTTTGTTCCGCTACTTGGTCTGCTGTTGCATGGTTAAGTTTGCACAGTGTGACGGCGGTTTTGCGTAGGTGGTCGGGTAGAGACAGGAGTGTCATGACGTCTAGGACGTCTGGTATTTCACTCTGGTTTGTGCCACGGGAACCGTGTTTTTGGATTTCGATCATGACTTCCATTTTTTCGTTGAGGCTATCTAGGCTCTCTTTGATTCTCTGCAGGAGTGTCGTTGAGACTGGGTCAACCTTCCTCGGGAGGCTCATTATGTGCTCTGCTCCCAATGTGTTATACGTGTCTACAGAAGATGAAGCGTTACGTATCTATTAAGTCTTACTATATCATCTTATTGATTCTCAGTTAAACCCTAGAACACATGAAATTAATCTGGCCACACTTTCTCAACTATGTCTTGGACTTGGTTGACTTTTGAACCAAGCTACGCCCAAGACTAGTATAAGCAGTATGCAAAGCCAGAACAGCAACACCAACATCTTCGTGGTGTTCAAGGATAGCTCTTCGAGCAATTCTGATTCCTAGCCGAATTCTCCTTTCTCTCCTTCGTCAAACAAATCCTGAGACTTCAACCTTTAATAAGCGATATTTCAGGGTTGATGACGATACGAGAAGGGAATATTCGAAGTGCGGGCGTTGTTCTTGAGCTTGGCGGCGCGGTTGTGTTCAGCTGTTGCTGAACATAAAGGACAAGTAGGTGTTCAGCTTCTTTCGCCGTGTGCGCTTCGTCGTCAAACTGTTTCCTAGTGACATCACCATCTAGATGGCGGCTGGCTGAAACTGTGGATTTTAGTGTTGACCATGCCTTAGGAGCACTAACATGTGCTACGTTGGGGCTGGTTTCTGCTTCAGGTTTTGTTAACTCGCCGCAAGAACCGTTAACAATGCCGTCGTTTTTTGTGTGGTGGGTTTGGCTTTTTAGATGTCTGAGTTCTCCGCGCGCGCACTGAGGAATATCATGGAACCAGTGACATCATACACGTTCAGCACGTTCTAGGCCACAAATGCATTACCAGCACAATGCTGTACATAAACCTGGAAGCAGCTATCTTCAAAACCCAAATCGGCGATTCCACGTCAAAGTTGCTCGCACACTCGAAGAAGCCTGCAAACTCCTCGAAGTAGGCTTTGAATACGTCTGCGACATGGACAACGCCCAGGATTTTCAGAAAGCGTGAACAGACACCGTAACGCTAATTAATGGGTCGGGTAAGAATACAATGCGCCTACTTCCCGAGAAGTTTTGAGTATCCGAATCGAGTATTCGGGAGAAGACGGAAAATATGCAGGAAATTCCAAAAGAATTAGTCCTAAAAGGGACAACAACAGTCGGAGTTGTGTGCCGAGACGGCGTCATCTTAGCCTCTGACACAAGAGTAACGATGGGCTTTTTCGTTGCCCACCACAAAGGAAAAAAAGTCTACAAGATCGATGACCACATAGCCATTACTATATCAGGGGCCGTTGCCGATGCCCAGCGAGCTGTGGACATACTGAAGGTAAATGCGCAGCTGTACAGACTCAATACCGCGAGACCAATGCCGCTCAGCGCTGCAGCTCGCCTTATGGCAAACCTGCTCTTTTCCTCAAGATACGCTCCATTAATCGCGCAGGTTCTGATTGGAGGCGTGGACGATAGTGGACCACACGTGTTTTCAGTCGATCCTTTTGGAAGCATAACAGAGGAAAAGTGTGTGGCAACGGGCTCGGGTTCACCGATCGCTTACGGTGTGCTTGAAGACAAGTACAAGCATGACGCCCCGATTAAAGATATGCTTGCTATTGTTGTGAGAGCCGTTGACTCAGCTATGAAGCGAGATGCAGCCAGCGGAGACAGCTTCGATGTGTCGATAATTGACAGGAAAGGCTATCGAGAGTTGAACGAGAAAGAAAAACGAAGCATCATGGCAAGTTCGTAAACTGGAGCGAACAGCAAGAGTGACTGGCTACGACAGGGACAAGCTGGAGATCAGCCAGACAATACTAGACCACGTTCCAAAAGAAGCCGAAGTGACCAGAATCGAGTTTGAAGGACCCACTCTCGCAGTTTACACCAAGAAGCCCGAGGTGCTGATCGAACAGAGCTACGTGGTTGCCGAAATCGTCAACCTCATAAGAAAACGCATCGTTGTCAGGTCAGATCCTTCCGTGAGGTTGCACGAAAAGGAAACTGAAAAGCTGATTCAAGAAATAGTGGCAAAGGAAGCTGAGATCACTGGGATAAATTTTGATCCCAGTCTAGGCGAAGTGATAGTAGAGGCTAAGAAACCGGGCTTGGTAATCGGCAAGAACGGATCGGTCTTGCATGAGATCATAAAGCAGACGCGGTGGAGACCGAGGGTTCTGAGGAGCCCACCAATTCCATCCAAGATCATGGCTCACATGCGCCACTTCTTGCACTCGGAGAGCAAGGACCGAGACCGCATACTGCGCAATGTGGGCGAGAGAATCTTCAGACCGACAATTCATGGGGTTGGTGACATACGGGTCACCGCTCTGGGTGGTTTTCAAGAGGTGGGCAGATCGGCTCTGCTGGTGCAGACCAGGGAGAGCAATGTGCTTTTGGACTGTGGAATCAATCCTGGCGCATCTAGTTCGCTTGATGCCTTTCCAAGATTCGACGCTCCTCAGTTTGACGCCGACGCCCTAGACGCTGTTGTGATCAGTCATGCGCACCTTGACCACTGTGCTGTGCTTCCGTTTCTGTTCAAATATGGGTATGATGGCCCGGTTTATTGTTCGGCGCCGACTTCAAGCTTGATGACTCTTCTTCAGCTTGACTATCTGGATGTGTTGAGCAAGCAGGGGTTGATGGCGCCTTACGATCAGAAAGATGTGCGAGATGTGGTGCTGCATACGATTCCGATACGGTGGGGCGTGGTTACAGATATTGCGCCTGACGTTCGTTTGACCCTGCACAATTCTGGGCATATCTTAGGTTCTTCGGTCATTCACTTGCATATCGGCGAGGGGCTGCACAATGTGGTCTATACGAGTGACTACAAGTTTGCTAAGACTATGCTTTTGGAGCCTGCGGCAGCGGAGTTCCCTAGGGTTGAGACGGTTATTACGGAGAGTACGTATGGCGCGGCTCAGGATGTTATGCCGTCGAGGCTTGAGGCTGAGGAGCGGCTTGCGTCTATCATTAATCAGACGTTTGAGAAGGGTGGCAAGGTTCTGATTCCTGTGCCGGCTGTGGGTAGGGCTCAGGAGATCATGTTGATTTTGGATGGTTATATGCGTCGGGGGTCGATTAAGGAGGCGCCGGTGTTCATTGAGGGGATGATTTCTGAGGCGACGGCTATTCATACGGCTTATCCGGAGTATTTGGCTAGGGAGGTGAGGAATGGTATTTTGCATGAGGGGATTAATCCGTTTCAGTCAGACTATTTTACTATTGTTGAGCATCCTAGTGCTAGGCAGGAGATTATGGAGGGTGAATCGTGTGTTGTGATTGCTACGTCTGGCATGTTGGAGGGTGGTCCGATCATTGAGTATTTTCGGAGTTTGGCGTCTGATGATCGTAACGCGATTATTTTTGTTAGTTATCAGATTGAGGGTACGTTGGGTAGGCGGGTTCAGAAGGGTTTGGCTGAGACTCCTGTTGTGAGTGCTGAGGGTAAGTTGGAGATTTTGAGGGTGGGTTTGCGTGTGGAGTCGATTGAGGGTTTTTCGGGGCATTCGGATAGGAGGCAGTTGGTGAATTATGTTCGTAGGTTGACGCCTAAGCCTGAGAGGATTATTGTTTGTCATGGTGAGAGGGCTAAGTGTTTTAGTGTGGCTGGTTTTTTTCAGAGGGTGTATAAGGCTGAGGTTTTGGTTCCGGGTTTGTTGGAGACGATTAGGCTTCGTTAGGTAACAGCGTTTCTATTGGTTCGTCAATTTGGTAGTTTTAAGTGAGTTAGTGTGACTTAGGGTAACCTAGTGTGACTTAGGGTTGTTTGTAGTGACTTGGGGTAACTTTGGGTGACTTGTGGGTAGAACGGTTTATTTTTGTGTGTTGTTATTTGTTGTTTTTGTGTTTGGTTTGGGTTTGGATTTGGTAGGGGTGTGGTTGTGGTTTGGTTGAGGAGGTTTTTATGGCTCGGGTTTTTGGTGGGGGTAAGGTTACTATTCCTGAGTTGGTGCGTGAGGTGTTGAAGATTGAGGAAGGCGACTACGTACGCGTCAGCATAAGCGAAGTGATCAAGAAGAAACAGCAGTCGAAGGACAAGGAGAAGAAGAAGGAGAAGGGGTAGGAAGCTAAGTGTGCTTATCTGAGTTCGGTTAGTACTGTTGTGATTTCTTTTGCGTCTACTCCGATGATTGCGGCTACTTTTTGGATTTCGGTTTTTGCGAAGGTTTGTGTTGTTTTTCTTGCTTTTTCTGGCGAGTAAATGGAGTACAGCTGGTCTTTGAGTTGGGTGATTTTTGTGTCTGAGTGCCAGAGTAGGGCGTAGATGTCGGCTATGTCTTTGATTCTTTTGTCTTCTTTGTCGCGGTTGATGACGGAGTTGAGTTTCATTGCTAGAAGCACGTGGGTTTGTGGCATGAGTATGGTGGTTCCGAATAGTTTGGCTGTGATGCTGAGTTTATTGGTGAAGACTAAGGAGAGTAGGGGTTCGTCGATTGGGACGAACCCTAGGAGGGGCTTGATTTTTGGGTGTATGTGGTCTACGACCGGGTCTACGTAGAGGCTGAAGATTTGGTAAGGTGGGAGTTTAGCCGCTTCCGTTGGCCTGAGTTCTTTTTCTGTTTCTATGTTGAAGTCTTTGGCTAGTCTGAAGCTTATGGGTTGGAATCCGATGTTTTCGATTTGCTTGAGGGCAGTGCAGAATTCTGATTTTCTCAGTTGTTCCTCTGACCAGTTTTTGTCTATGTGGAAGCCTATGTCGATGTCTCTTGATCCGATGTAGCTTCTGCCTGTGGCTTTTTCGAAGTTTTTGTTTACGATGTGGTGGGCTGCCCATCCGCCTACGAGGCAGATGTTGCCTTTGATTATTTTGAAGACTTTTTCTAGGTATTTTTCTGAGATTCGTATTTCAACTGGTTCGGACAACGTTCATTGCGACCTTTTCGAGTAGTTTTTGGGCTGCCTCAGCGCATACGCCGCCTTCTTCTAGGAGGTCGACTATGAGTTGTGGAAGTGAGACTATGCAGAGTCCTTGTTGTTTATAGGAGTGGTAGAATACGTGGTTGTCTGTTATGAGTAATCTTAGGTTGCCTTTTCCGACGAGTCCTTCCTGTGTTATGAGTTGGTGCCATTGGTCTTTGTCTTCTTCTCTGATGTATATGTCGGTGCGTGAGGGGAAAAGGTAGCGTTGAATTAGGTTTTCGGCCTGATAAGTTGTTAAAGCATATTGTAGTCTGGATCTCGTGAGCAGGCTGAGCGGGTCTTTGTGCATGTATTCTGTTTTTTCAGGCTTTGTTTTGACCTCTAGCCAGTATTCGATAAGGCCACTGTAGTCTTTCACTGTTGTTTTCTCTACGAGTCCTCTGGCTTCGAGTTTTTGTAGGAATTCGTGGACCCATGGGAATGTGCTTTGGGCTTCTTTCGCGACTCGGTACATTGTGAGCTTGCCAATTGGCTCGTTTAAGAGTATCCTTATTATGCGCTCTCGCAGCGTGCCTCTTTGTTTCATGGTGTTCATCTGCGATATATAGGTAAGGCATATAAAGAGAGCGTTTTACCGATATATAGGTAACTCCATGGTTTTAAATACTCTACCTATATAGGGTCTTTGAAAGGGTGGGCAACTCTGTTTTGCGAAACGCGATCTGAAATCTATGGGATCTTCCTTAGCATGCTGTTTACTGAAGTGTGGACTCTTGCAGCGTGTTCGTGTTCACCAGAATATTTATATGTTCACTTTTAGTGAACGATTACATTTGTCAAGTTGTTGTCCTCGTTTAGAGGAGGTAGCCGATTTTCTTTTCAGAAGGAGTGGGCGAGTATGCTACCAGAACATCGTTTAGTTGCTTTATCCTTTTCGTGAGTTCGTCGATGTTTTCTGATGTGGCGATTACTTTGTCGTTGGAGATGGCGACCCATTTTCCGGGGTGCTTGCTCATTAGTTTGTCGTACTTCCTTATCAGAAGAGCAGCGTTCTCCAAGAGGAATCACCGTTTAGAAGTGTGGGTTGTATAATGCTATAAATCTGTTTATCCCCGCATTAAGGTTTTGAGCTGTTTGATTTCGTTGGCTCAGGCAGGATAACGATCATCTTCGATGCTCTAAACGTCTCTTGTTAAGTGGGTCTTTAGTTCTCTGAGCCGTTTGCTTTTGGTCAAGGCTTTGATTAGTTCTTGGAATTTGTCGATTTGGATGTTTATTTGTTGGTGTAGTTTTGTTGGGTCTTTTGGGAGGTTGTATTTTTGTGGGTTTATGTTGGCTTCTTTTGAGGCGTCGAGTATCCAGTCTTCGAGTCTTGGGCGCAGTATGATTAAAGTATTGTTTTTGCTTTTTTGGTGCAGTATTTTGAGTTTGTAGGTTGTTAGGTCTTGTTTTTCTTTGAATTTTTGGAGGTGTGGAGGCTGAGTGCTGCCTGGGTCTTCGTCTATGATTGCTTTGGAGTTGCCGTAGTGTTTGGAGAGTGTTTTGAGTAGTTCGGACTTGTTTCCTGCGTGTTTGATGTTTTTTCGTGGGGTGGATGTTAGTGATTTTACTAGGATCTCTTCGGGTTTGCATTCGACTAGGTACATTTGTTGTGGCTATCTCCACTAAAGCAGGAATCTTTCGATGTCGAAAAAGACGTCGGTGCCTTTCTCTAGGATTTCTTTGATGTTGTCTTCGGTTAGAGCCTTGACTTTTGTCTGGTAGTTCTCTAGGTGTGTGAGAAAGACTGCTACTTGGTTTTTCGGGGTCTTCTCTAGAATTGAGATTAGAAAGTAGGGGTTATGCGTCGACATGAAATACTGGTTGTTGTTTTTGTTTAGGGCTATTGTTTCTGCTAGGTATTTTGTGTAGTAGGGGAAGGCGTGGGCTTCAGGCTCTTCAAATGCGAGTATTGAATTGTTGTTCGAGTGAATGGCAGTGATGTAGAAGACTAGTCTTTGTAAGGTCTCAGAGGCCAGTGGGTATGGAAAGGCTATTATGACATCCTCGAGCTGTTTCTGCACCTTTATTCTGCCTTCTCGTGGCTCTAGAACAAGTGACAATCCAAAGTGCTCAAAGATTTGCTTAAGGAGAGTTCTTAACTCCTTACGGGCTAGAATGACTGCTAAGAGGTTGTCTCCGCTGGGCGGATGGAGAAATTCTGAACGTTGGTCTGGATAATTTTCTCGTATGGCAAATCTATAGAATTTGAATGTGGAAAAATCAGGTTTATGTGACATTTCTCTGGCGTGGCCATCATAATCGTAGACGAAGATTCTAGTTGAGGCAGCTTTTCCATCAGAATAATTCACTATGAAGCTTCCGTCTTTGAACGTTATTTCTAAGGTTTTCTCATCAAAGCCCATGTCGACTTTGTTTTCCAAAACATGATCATAGAAGAGGTCTCTCATGTTTTCAAATCTGACGAAGCCTCGTGGCGTTTGGCCGTGATACAAACTTGATATGAAACCTGAAACTTCGAGTATGTTTGATTTTCCTGTGCTTGGTTCTCCTATGAAGATGTTTATCCTTTTGCAGTCTAGTTTGAGGTGCTTTATTGATTTGAAATTCTCGATTTGGACGGTCTTTATCATGATTGTTAAACCACGTCGTAGGTGATTTTGTTCTTGTGGGTTTTATCTCTTTGTCTTGTACTTAACTGATTACTATTGTTATCCTTGTATGAGTGTTTTTAGTTGTTGGATTCCGTTTTTGGCTAAGGCAGGATAAAGGCAGTAAACGCAAATCGAAATGATCGAGCTGAAGATTCATGACAGTTTTTCGTCAATTAGACTCTCGTATTGTGGATATTTTTCTTTTAGGAAAGCGATGAAGCGATTCTTATCTTGAATTATTTCTCTGAATTGCTCTGTATGGATGCCTAGTTGCCTTGTGCATTTGTCTCTCACCGTTGATTCGTTGATGCCATGTTGTTTTGCTATGTTCTTGAAGGCTTTATTGAGTGATTCTCCTCTGAAGACTAATTCCGCAACTTCGATGACTTCTGCCAACTTACGTGGTCCTTCTTCGGAAGGTATTCTTGGTCTCCCTGTTGGTTGTATCTCGATTCTCTTTTCGAAGAGCGGTTGAAATTCATGTATGTGGTCACCTATACCAACGTTTTCTCTTGTGTAAGTCTTGAATGCTGTCGTTTGAGTCGGGAATAGTAGCTTCTTGCAGATTTGGTCGAGTTCCACATTTTCCTTATCAATTATTATCGCTATTGTCGGTCGAATATCAATCATGTCAGTTAATGTTTCGTGCAAATCCTCGATTTCTAGGGTTTGCGTGATGGCTTTTCTGAAAGGGTCTTGCTGAATTGCTTTGTGAAGTGTTTTCACGATTTTCTTTTTAGTTGCTTCCTCTTCGTAAGCGATGCTGAATTCTGTTATTTGTGGAATTATATGTTTGTGTAATGAATGTTGAGCTAACTCAACTTCGACAATGTACCATTTGTTTCGGTCTATTGCGAGGATTATACCGTCGTTTTTAGCTTCTATTCCAGTTTCAGTTTTCATCGTTTGAGGGTCAAAATAGAGGCTGTTTGGTCCAAAAATATCCTTGCAGTGTTCAGTAACCATGTCTTCAAGTTCTTTTTCATCACCATATTCATAGGGAAGATATTTCACGCCGTCTTTCAGGAGGTTCATGTTTTCTCCTTGCTCCCATTATCCTTGCATCAGAGTTTTAAGCTGTTCGATTTCATTCGCTAAAGCAGGATAGAGATAGTCAAGAATGCGGTTAATCTCATCATCACCAAAACCAAGCACTCTGAGCATTAATCTATCTATCTCGACCCTTGCTGGAAACTTGTTCTTTAGTTGTTTTAGAAGACTAGGGAACTCTACTGATTTGATTTTGCTGTAGAGAGTCAAGATTTCATGTTTCTGTTCTCCACTGAGTCTTTCCGGATTGAGAATGTAGCTGTCTAAAAGAGAGTATTTTGATATGCTGATAAAGGCTCCTTCGGTCTCAATTCTATCTAGAAAAACCTGCAGAGCATTGAGAGTGCTATTGAACCACATGGTCAATATCTGGGCATCGTTTTCTGCGATGTTTTTGAGACAATACATCATTTTGGATGCTACAAACGTGTGTGGAGAATAGTGAGCGAAGAGAATGGTTTTAGGTGCTGATAAATTGAACCTTCTGATAAAGACAAGATTCGTTTTGCGAGTCTTTACATACCGACTCCATAAAAGCAGAGAGTTCTCAAGATTCGTCTTACTCTCAAAAAACTTCTCCCATTCTTCAAAGCGATCAATAATCATTAAATCGAGAGTCTTCGAGACGTCAAGTGTCTTCACACCAGAGAGTCTTCTAAGCGCATAAACTGCAGCCTTCCGCGGTATCCTGACAGTTTGTCGGGTGTATCTATTTTCAGCGATAACGCACTCGTGATTGAGGTTTGCCACAACCCATTGATCATGCTTTTTCAATGCCCGTGCGCCATCCCGAACCAAAAATGTGGTGTAAGCAGACACGGGAAATGCCCCTTCAAGTGTCATCTCAAATCCCCTTGCCAGTTTGTCTTCGCTTTCTAGGAACGTGGAGAACGCAGTTAGATGGGGCTTGTCTCTCATTTTAGACCAAATTTCAACCAAATCTGGTTCGCTGGTTGCTATCAACCGAAACAGATTATCCGAGTTCCTTCTTAGGTCGCTTTGTGGTACTAAAACAGCAGAGAAATCAGCTGTAACCACTTTTTCGAGAGGCTGATTCCTCAAGTTCCTGAAGTAATGAGCGAATTCCTTAGCCTCTGCAAGATCTTTGGGTAATCTTTTCAAAAAGATAACTGCACAACGGTCACTCCTTGCGCTCTTACCAGTGTCTTGCCTTTTCTTTGCCACAAGCAAAATCTCTCTAAACCTAGCTCCCTCAGAGAAAGCGGACCTCTCTGATGTAGTGATAACATATTCTACAATGTAGTTTTCGGTAAGCAAATCTCGAATCCCCCGTGTAGATTCAAGCCTTAACACAGTGGCAGGCAAAACCAAAGCTAGTCTTCCATCGGGTTTCAGAAACCTATCTGCCAAGAAGACGAAGTATCCGTAAAGCCCGAGTTGGCCATGGAGTCCTTCCTCGTATTCGCTTAATCTTTGGTTCAGTGCGTCTTTGTATTGAGAAGGGAGACGTTCCTGACGGGTGAAGGGAGGATTCATTATAACCAAATCTGCATGTTCTAGAGGTATTATTTCGCCGCCGACTCCTTCCATTGTCACAGCGCCTTTAGTTACGTAGGCTTCCTCGTTTAAGCCGCCCTTGACGAACATGTCTAATGTTGGTCGCCTATAGGCTGCCTTCAACTCGCTCCAAATCGCAGGTATAGTCTGTCCTGGCCTCAGCTCGGTGGAATCCCAAACGGCTACTCGTACTTTCTCTGTCTCATAAAACATGGCTTGGAGTGAAAGATGCACCACTGCCAAATGTGCTGCAAATGGCATGATGTCTATCCCTGTCAAATCTTGCTCCAAGAATCTCTTGTGGTCTTCAAGTTCTATTGTTCCCTTAACCTTCTGCAGCAATTCTCTCTTCCTACGGTAAGCAGCAACAAGAAGAGTGCCACTGCCCACAGCTAAATCCATTACTTTCGCGTCTGGGTTGTCAACGGCTAGCTGGGCCAGGATCTCTGCTGCTTCGTTATTCGTGTAGAAGGCAGCTACTGCCTTCCTTACCTCGAAAGGAATCAACTCATGGAAGACTTTGCCCAATAAATCATGCCTAATCTTCTCGGGCGCTACAGCTTTAACAACCATAACAACTTTCTTGACAACTTCACTCGCAGAATCAGGCAAACGAGAAGCCACATCAAAACCGAAAACACTGCTATAATCCCTCTTTAGAACAGGCTCAAAATACATAGCCAAATCAGCAGGCTTCTCAATCTTTTCTTCATCCACAGCTGGAAAACTTGCATCCACACGCGATAAAACATGATAAAACAACAACTGGTTAACCAGAAGATAAGTGGCAGCCTGACGCATCTCCTCCAGCGGATAGCGCCCTTCCTCATACTGCAGAATATTCTGGAAAACCGTCTTACCACCAAAAATATCCTCCAACTCCTTACCCCGCAACCGCCGAACACTGGCAGTAATATAACTCACAGCATCCCGCAA
>Ga0315310_10000969_pt1 | contig 18011 bp, 27 predicted proteins | sample TDP5_MG_FD_203630 | JGI IMG/M metagenome (GOLD analysis project Ga0315310, IMG submission 203630) | Freshwater sediment microbial communities from Lake Towuti, South Sulawesi, Indonesia - TDP5 | ecosystem: Environmental > Aquatic > Freshwater > Lake > Sediment | place: Indonesia: South Sulawesi... | reverse complement strand
CCATTGTCAACTCCATATCACCGTCCTCAGCAGTGTAGCAGCAGACCTGTTCCTTTACCTTCCCATCCTTCTCCTTCTCGATAACACAGCTTGAAACCATCCCATCATCCCAGCAGACAACCCTTATTGCCCTGTTTGAGCCTTCCTTATAGAGCTCGGCAGCGTGCTTTACGCCAGGGGCAACCAGCAGTGCTTCACTCTCACAGACTCCGGTTTCACGACATATTCTATTGATCGCTCCCAATCCATTCATAATTCACCTCCTAATATTCGCTCGGGAAGAGTATTGTTGTTGCTGACCGGTCGGCCTCTGTGATTATCCAGATTTTGGGCAGAGGAGGTTTCTCATAGGCGGAGAGAAGCCTAAACCCCTCTCTCAGGGATAGTTCGTTCTCTTTTTTATCTTCCTCAGGCAAGTCCCCCCAATCCCCTCTAACATGGCGCTTAAGGCTCTCCGTGACAAACTGAGCAAATTCGGCATTCTCAGCTACCAGGTCATTGACGCCCCTAGTCATTAGAACCTGCCCGAGAGAAAATTTACTCTCAGCAACATCAGATGGCAGTTGAGGGGCTGGTTTGACCTCCTTTGTCCCATCCCAGTAAAGATAAAGCCTCTTTTTACCATCAGCAGAACGATAGACTATAGCTTCAGCGGTGCTATATTCCTCCTCCCACCACTCTCCTAGATCCCATATTTTCTTGGTCGTCTTTGGCCCAGCCAGCCCTGCCTTCCAGGCCTCCAGCCTCAGATACTTGCGGAATTCGCCATCACCCTCGGGTGAAGCGATATAGTTATAAAACTCAGTGAGCTCCTCCCCGAACCCAAAATACTTCGTGGCTATCGGTCGTAGGTCACTCGCTTCCATCTGACGACGGTTTTTAACAAACCACTTTGCAAGCTCAGTCAAGCAGGCTTCTACCTTTTCCGGTGCTAATGTTTTGTTCAACCCGCCAACTCCTCAATCATTCTAACACCTCAGGCCTCCAGATAGGCCCCCTGATTGGCCAGTTAAGTTTGTGCCCATTTCTTAAGGCAACATCATCGGCAGCTTTCTCATAGACAAGCATCAGCTTCCAAGCTCTACTTACCTTTATAAATTCTTCAGGGCCGATTTCTTGGGCTTGAAACCAGTGGTGAACTTCATGGGCAACCGTCAAGTGAGTAACGAACTCTCTGAAATAGAGGGCATTTTCCCTGATATTATAGAATGCCGGTAGCCCCTTTATTACACTTTCCCTCCTGAATTGTTCTTCATCAAGAACTTTGACCTCAGGTTTTCCCCCTACTGCATAGGGATAGACCTCATCAATATAATCGTAAATTGCTTGTTTAAGTTGGTTCTCTACATCAGGTAGTCTCAAACAACAATACCTCTCGGTAGCCTTTCCCTTCTCTCCCTCTCCTCTTCAAACACACAGACCCTTCTTGCCTCAGCCCAGGCCTCACCGACCGGCAGCCGCACCCGCTTTTCCTTCTCCATAATGTCCCAAGCTTTGCACATCACGAAGGCGCGAATCCCGCGAAAATCCCAACATTTAGGTGGCCTTGCCAAGATAGCCTCGCAATGAGGGCTTACCGGGCTACCATGGAGGACTTCCCCTGATAGCTCTTTAGCAACCTCTTTTGCTATCGTCTGGCCGTGTAGCAAGACAGCTTTCGCGGCAGCCTCCTCAGCAATTGCTTTAGCCTGTTTTTCATCCATTGTTCCACCTCCGGGTTGCTATTTTCAAATGGACTCGACATTTTCTAATCATTCTACCACTCTCCCCTCAAGCTTATAAACTCCCCAGGTTACACCGTAAAGCCATGCTTTAGTGCCAGCTTCAAATTCACGAAATCCACCCTCAATTAGGATTAACCCTCTTTCCTTTTCCTTTTCAATTAGAGTTTTGTGCGTATCTCTGACCATGTAGTCGATTTTCTCATCCCATTCTCCGCCTTCCATTGGAGGAAAACCTGTTCCAGCAAGACACTTATCAATCCATCCCTCGAGATAGACCTTCCTGTCACCCCAATCAAGCCAATAATTTATGGCCATGGTATCGTTTTTATCCGGGACTTCGTTAATGAACCTGTCAATCTGTGCCTTTTCCTGGGCATTAAACACTGATGGTTTGCCTGCCGGAAATGCTGAAGGAACCTCAACGGGTAGAAACTGTGTCGGGTCGGGATTCTCAGAAGTTGCTTCATGTATGATGGGTAAAGAAGATGTAGGGTAGCTAGGCTTCTCGGTAGATGAAGTTCGCTTTGTAAGCCACTGCTCAATACCCCTGGCAACTCCGGGGTAAATCTTTCTACTATTGTAGAATTGAACCAGCTCCCTGGCGAGTTTGAGATAATCGGGCAAGACGCCCCATTCTCTAGCGAAGGTCTCACCCCTGCGCCATGTTTCTGTCTCGGTTAGCCCTTTATCCACGAGAGTTGTCCCTGGCTTTATATGGGCATACTCGTGAGCGAGAATGGCGAGAGCATCACCACGCGTCGCATCTTTCCATAATCTAAGCTGAATGAGCTTTTTAGTATCATCAATTTCGCCAATACTCTGGACAAATTTTGGTGTTGGCACTTCAAGGGCTTCAACCTTGAAACCGGGAGTATACTTCTCCAGTTCTTTGCCTAGGGCAAAAGTATCAAGCTCTTCCCCCGGCTTTGAACTTCCTTCATACAATTCAGCGAACTTATTAAAGACCTCTGTAGCCTTCTCAATCTCGGTTACACCAACGCTAGGCAAAGACACATCGGTTAAGAATTGCCCGCTCCCCTCTAGTAGCTCCCTATAAGAGACCTCTAGCCCAGCCGCTCTAGCTGCTTTGACGGCCCGACCACTAATTTTACCTCTAAAGACAATAGTCCACCTCTGGTTCAAAGCAGCATGGAAGCCTGAGCTCCAGGGGTTCTCATCCACCAATGCCTCTACCGCCCTAGCCACAGGAAGCTCCAATTCCACAAAGCCAAGCGAACTTACCCTGGTCGTTGGAATCTTGAAACCGCTGACAATATGGACATTAGGGTTTGAACTCTTCAAAAATTGCTTCCGTTCAGCATCCGTCCAGGGGCCGAAGTTCCTGGTTCTAGCTCCCATAATTGCTGCCTCTACGGTACTATATTTGGCTTCCTCAATAGGGCTAAATATCTTAAAATCCTCAATAGTGAAAAACTGTTTGGTCTGAGGTTCCCAGATATAATCAGTTGGCAACTTGACCCAAGCATGCTCAACTCTTTTACCTTCGGCGGAGAGTTGTACGGAGCCGTGTACTAGTTGCCCCTCCTCCTGTTTCAAAAGAAAGTGCCAAGCATCCTCATAGCAGGTTCCACCCACTGTTCGTGGTGGTGAACCAGTAGGCTTGCTTTCTCCCTTCCTCTCAATTAAGATTGCTTTGAAACGGTGCTGACCCGGCTCAGTGCCTAGAAAATGAGCGAACTTCTCCATCTCTTTCTCGTTTTCGCAGTGCTTCTTCAGGATAGCCTCAAGCTCAGGCGCTTTCATTTCCCGCCTGTTCTCGACATAGAAGTCGGCTATCTCTTTGAGGCAGGTGTCAACATCGGTTTTCATTCCTTTTCCCGAATAAGGTATTCTTTCATGGCGCCAGGCCAGGGATATCTGATTTCATGAGCAACTTTTTTGAATTTTACCTTCTCCCGACAGTCAACAAGCTGAAAGTCCTCAGGGACTTCTCTCTCGACTTCAACTATCTCCCCCTTCACGATTTTCTCAGCAACATCAATGCCGAATTCCTCTATGACAGCACCGAGGTCATCGTATCTAGTTGAGGCATATCCATCATGGAGTGGCTTTATGTACCAGTCGCAGTAGGGTCTGAACTCAATCTGGCTGTCAATCTCTGTGCCGTCACGCAGATAAGTCTTTACTTGGGCGATAACGCCCTTCATTTTTTCAGCCATCTTACCTCCTCGGCATTTAATACAGCTCCTCCTCTGCTACCGGCTCATAGGCATCTGTTGGTATCGTGAAGGGCGGTTTACCCATCTTTTCACGCTCACGGTTGATGTATTCCATACAGCCACGACATATTGGCTGTTTTACTCCCCTTTCGTCCGGAGTCGATGGGACTCTGACCGGGTTAAAGGTAAATGTTTTGCCACACGTATAACATTCCCCTATTACGAAAGCATAACCCATTCTACTCCTTAGTGCCGTAGCTTATCTTATCACCAATAACCTTCTCCAGTCGGGTTGGGTTAGACCCCTTCTTCTGGCACTCGCAGGCGACTACTTTCTGTAGAGCACCCTGCTCAATCAAAGGTTCAATATCAACCAGATAACCGATAGCCAAATCTGGCTGGGTCATTCTTGCTGCCCGAGCTTTGCTGAGGAGGTCTTGAGCCTTGTCGTATTCAGGGGTACCCTTCATCTTTTGAAGGTGGTATTCTGCCCAGTTAATGGCTTGTATTGCAGACTCAGTGTATCCTCTCCTCAGACTTTCGCGAGCCACCCCTGCCCAGCGTACAGCATCAAATATATCTCTGAATTCCCTAAGGCATTGCTCACTGACTGGCATCCCTACCTCCCGGCAAGCTGACACTCACACTCGACAACTTCTTGCCACATTTCATCCTGGAGTTCAGCGATTGAGGCGTTTATTGCTAGGGGTATCCGGTCTAATGGTTCCTTCACGGCATCTCTTATTCTCTGCTCTAGCCTGCCAAGCGTCGTTGGGCGAATATGGGGATAAAGTATCTTACTGGTTGGGGGTCCTAAAAAGGTCAATATGAAGCTATTGGCTAAACTTTGTATCTGCTCCTTGTTTTCAAGCTTTACCGTGTCATTCTGTAACCCCATCAACTTATCCCGAAGAAAAAGGTAGTCGCCAGCTAAAAGTTCACATTCTTTAGTTATCATCCCTCACCTCCTAAAAATAAGGGCGCGTTTCTTATGCGCCCCCGTTTTCTACCAGTAATTATATTACATCTTTCCTATTTTACCAACCGTTACTAACTATTACTAATGGGTGATTGACGACCTTCTAGTTCTATGCTAAAAGCTAGGTAGCTATGTTTGAACATCTACCTTTGATAAGTGAAGATAGTCTCAGAGTGATGGTGGAGCGGGAGCTACCTTACTTTAATAACCTGCTGGTAGGGGCAACGAAAGAGGCTAAGTCGCCAAGTGAAGCGATAGAGCGTGCCTTCTCAGTCTATGAGGTTAATGTTAGTAATCCGCTCCTGGTGGAAGCGGTAAAGGCTGCCTATGGGATAGAGGGTGGTATGGCTGCTGTGGCTGGGTTACTGGCCGTCTTGCGTCTCATTGATCGGGAGTTGGAATCTAAAGTTTTAGGAGCTAATTGCCCCTAAAAGCAGAATTTAATTCTAGGGTGGTCAATTCTCTCTAAATTTCACCTTAAGCTTGGGATCTCCTCTGGATTTATCCACCCTTTATCCAGCCACTCTTTAACTAATCTCAGAAGCTCCTCACGCGTAATCCAAGCTTTTACTATCCACTCTATCCAAGCCTGAATGAACCTTGCCTTCACTGCTTCAAACAGTTCTGGGGCCTGCTCCGGTGAGATATGCTCCCAGTTTCCAAAGCCCCTCCCCCCAGGGACATAGGAAACGCCGAAGGGCTTGTTCTCATCCCACTCTATTGAGGCAAAGTAGTCCACTCGGTCAACGGTGACATAACCTACCCTTATCGCCCGCTTCTCAGGGATTGTCCTGCCGCAGCAGGGGCAGAGGGCAGCCAAAATCCTCTCGGCGACAGCCTCAGCTCGCACCCGCGTCGGCCTGGGAGCTACCTCTACTTTCTGGCTACGCTTCTTTCTTCCCATTCCATTACCCTCCCTTAATTATTTAGTCATCCTGCCTAGTTTGTGTAATACCCAGCCCCATTGTCTAGGTGCTAACTTTAGCGGTATTATCTCCAGTCTTGTCAGTATCTTTACTATTCTCTTTTTCATAAAGGTTCCACAAACCACTATGGCTTCTAAGAAACCGCCCATTTTTAACCTTATTATTAAATTGGGACCTAACCGCTCACAATCCTGGATAGCTAATTTTTCTGCGTAATCCCACTGTTGCCTCAGCGACCAGCCTATTTGCCAATAGTGTAATGTGTCACGCCATAGAAACTCATCCAAGCCAAGGAGTTCCCTCAAATTGTGTGGCAGGCGTTCGCCTTCAACTACTACATACTTGCCGATTGCATTTATACGCCACGGAAGACTCTTGTAGTCTCTTATCTCAAACTGGTTATCCGGTAAACGAGTGACGGCAAAGTAACGAGTGACTGCTAGTTCATAGGGTATCCCCCGGTGAATTCGTCTTTCACGATAAACTTCTATAAGCCCATCGTTACCATAGTTCTGCCCTTCTTCACCCTCTTTTTTAACCCTATCCTGCATGCACTTAGTTACCGCTTGCTCGAAATCAGCGTCAGACATTTCTCCCTCTATCCCGTTTTCATTTATCCATTTTGTCACGATTTACCTCCTTGAGTACACACTCCACACATCGGGTCGGAACAGCGGGGTAATCTTTCATGAGCTCCAGGGTGGATGGTGCCAGCCAGATATCCTGACCACAAGTATCGCATTTGCCTGTCCGTGACCCGGGTACTACCCCAGCCTCCTCGAGGGGATCCCAACCTTTTCGGACGCAAAGAATAAAATCTATCGGTTGTCCCTTTTTCAGGAAGGGGATGAAGTGCCCTCCTACCCTGATTCCCGACTCACCCTTTCGGTGCTCCACGAAAAGCTCGTTTTCGTCTACCATATTCCTTGACTTATTGAAAATTCCGGGTGTCCCACTTCATAGAAATGAATAACCCCGGTCCCAATCGGACTCAGTATCTTGTGCCATTTTGTCTCACCAAAAAAATCAAGGTATCTTGCCATCTCTGATTCGGTTGCTTGACCGATGCTATCTGGTTGCCTTTTGCTAAATGACATGTGCTTCCATTTCTCGAAGTCAATAGAAACGTTAACCTTTACGCCATCGGGAGCCGTGAACACATAAACCGTGCACACACCCGGGCATGGTATTACACCGTCTAATGCTAACTCAGGATGTCTAGCTTGAAATTTTGCTATCTCTACTTCCACTTTCCCTCTATTTGTATACAAGCCAACTAGGCAAGAAGTACCAGATTGCAATTGCTACACCGGATGCGAGAGCCCAGGCAATTATTACCATTATTAGTCTCCAAAGTGTCTCGTTCATTTACTCCGTTACCTCCTATTTGGGATGAACCTTGAAGTAGGGGCAGTCTTTTTGTGCTGCCGCGACAGTTTTATTTGGCTGGCGGATACCACTCCAGGCGAAGTACCGTGGCACTACCGTGTCAAATCTTCCATGCTGGCAGCGAAACCACTCCTTACCTTGACGCAGGTGGCGGCCGAGTTCGTCGCAGAACCTGCATTCCTGTTTGACCTCCATCGTTGCCTCCTAACTATAACTCAAAAGGAAGAACCTCTTTATAGAATTTATTTAATGGAAACTCCCTTTCATAGCTAGAAAGCGGTTTCCAGAAATGTAGTAGCATGCTGTCGTATGAAGGTAAACTTTCAAACCTGATGAACTTGCCTTTCCATCTCTGATTGACGTCTCCGCGTATGAATTTGTCCTCCTCGGCTAATAGCCGCATACGGAATTCATGTACTCGGAAATTTCTATACATCATAAATAATGACATGATTATAATGAGTAAACAAATTGAGAGAAAACACCAGTAGTTCATTTTTACCTCACTTTCTCCCAGAGAGGCAGGAAAGGATGCACGGCAAACACCTCTCGGTCGTTCTCTTCCAGCTCCTTAGAGTAGTATCTGACCGCCATATCGGGGGAGCCTTTTATCTTCCAGCGCAGAAATAGCCTGACGGCGGGGAGGGGAAGATAGTCAGACAGCCTGGTGTCGAGCTGGCGCCTGATAGCGTGCCATCCGGTTCCCGGGTGGTATTCAACCCCACTCTTGTATTCAATCTGGTGATACATCGAGCTAAGCTGAAACAGGCTGTAATCCCGGTTGAAGGGGTACTGAGTGACAAAGGGCATTATCTCCTCAGGGATATGGTGTATTCTGGCTGTGCCCCCCTTCACCGTGTTGATAAAAATGGTACCGTCCCCGATATCCTCCGGCCTGACCAGGGCCAGCTCCTCACGCCTCATCCCGAAGGTGGTCGAGAGGGCGACAAGGGCTGTCTCCACCGGCTCAAGTCTCCCTTCCCTGGCTGCTGCTATCATCCTGGCAATGTCCTCAACGGAGGCCGCCGGAGCTACTACATCCTCATCTCTCACCGTCGGGGCTGACCTTTTAGGCATTGGCCATTCCAGCGGCGGGGTGGCCAGCAACTTCAGCACCTGGGCTACTGCGGTCGAATTACTGGGGTCAACCGCGGAAATCAACCTCGTCTTCTCCTCCTCGGCAACAGACTTGGCGGCATCAAAAACTGCCTTGACAACGCCATAAATGGTCCTCTGGGAGCCGCGGCTGTAGCCCTCGGATTCAAGTTGCTTCACGAATCCCAGCACCGTGGCCTCAGTCCAGGGAGGCTCCTCGGCGAAATCAAGAAACTTCTCGGCATAGAAGCGCCGGTGCTTGACTACATGCTCCGATGAGGAGCGCAACCGGTCACAAAACCTGTCCAGTATCTCGGCTTTATCCACCCTTCACCTTTCCCTGCATCTCATCACGGACACCCAAGTAGTAGGCTGACATGTAAAAAGGACCTGAGAGATTCCATATCCAGATACCCAGTGTTAGTATCCAGATACCCAACACAAAAAGACTCGTAAAAAGACTGACCGGGGTACTAAGGTCAAAACGCCAAAAGACTAGGTACCCACCTCCAAAAGAGAATAGGATACCACAGACTGGGGAGAGGTATCTCAGGAATTGCTGGGTTGGCCACCTCCGCTTCGGCACATAGTTAAAACACTCAAGGCACGAGGTATCCAGACCCTTGGCACATTTTTCAGAGCGGAAGAACTTGCAGGGGTTCGTCCTGCCCAGCCTCTTTAGCTCTTCACCAATGACTTCGCCATGTGCTCTCATAACGGCTTCAGCAATCTTCCTCGGAATCAGCACCTCCAGCTTCTCCTGCATCCTCCGCCGGAATTCTTCTTCGCCTATCGTTGGCGGTGCTACCCCCTTCTCTTTCAGGATTTTTTCGATTTGAGAATCTATATTATTCATTTCACACCTCAGAACGCTGTTTTCCCATATAAAGATTGTAGTGTTTCCCCAGTGTCACCAGCGGGTTCGTTGTATCGAATAAAAAGGCAAAAACTCCTTCAAGCCGGGCTAGCTCTTTCTCATATTCCTCGAGACTGAGCGGCCCCATTTCCTTTGTTTTAACAAAACCAGTCCCATCCGGCCGTTTACCCTTTACAGCCCACCAGTACTCGTTTCCCTTTTTCTTACACATAACCAATAAGCTATAACCGGGGACAATGGCGTCATAGCTTCGGCTTTCATGCATTTCTTCCCCTTCGTCATAGTTAATCGTCAATAGAGGAGTCCCGTAGTCCTCTACCTTTTCTCCCTTTTCTGCTCTCCATAAGCGGAAGCCCCTGACCTCAATATCGGGCTCTCTTTTAGGTGGCGTCATATAAATTCAATCACCTCTCGCTTGATAAAATGAAGTAACTTAATTTTCTTTCCTGTTGCGTTAGCGATGCCTTTGGCTATTGGCTTGAGAGACTCCACTCTTGCCATATCCGCACCTACTAGGGGCATCCAGCCTAATTTTGTGTTCATACCCACAATCCCCTCATCATCTGGTCCTGAATCCTCAGCTACAAAAGCATACATTTCTGTTATCTGGGGCATATAGCCTCCTGTTTAACTTTAATCACACATACTCTTTAGGCTTCACATTTGTAATAGCTCACACACTCTTGATAGGCTTCACTCTGTTCTTAGCTCACACCTTGACATTAGGCTTCACCCAATCCATAGCTCACACCCCTCAAATAGGCTTCACTTTTTGATTAGCTCACACCAATTTAATAGTCATCACATTTCTAGTAGCTCGCACCCACAGCATAGGCTTCACATGTATAATAGCTCGCACCAGACCAACAGGCTTCACCATCATAATAGCTCGCACTCTCCATCTAGGCTTCACACTTCTAATATATCCACCATCTCCCAAGGGTCTATCATTGTCGTATGACCACCATACTCTATTGCCCAGGGTGGCCTCAAGGGTAACCCCAGTGCCTTCCGCCAAACTAGCCACAGGCAGTCCAGCCAAAGCCGGATTGTCCGTCTCTTCGCCATGTTAACTACATGACCGCGGAAGATGACCCCTGGTGTCTCCTTCTTGCCCATTAACTTCTCCCCGCAGTCAGGGCAGTTCTTGGTCGTTTTGGGCACATCCTTTTCCTCGGCGCAGACAGGGCAAAAGCGACCAGCAGGCGTGGGGATTATCTTCACGCCGTCTCGCTCGAACCTCTGTGTGTAGTAATTATCATTCTCTAAATACTTCTCGTACCACACTCCCCTGGCACGCAACAGGCTGGTCAGTAGCCTCCAAAGCATCATCCTCAACTCCGGGCTGTAGTGCAATCCCTTCTGCCCCCTAAATACCTTCTCGGCTTTCCCGTCCACTGGAGCAAGACCGGCAAAGCGCCTCAGCCTTGATGGTGTGTCAAAGGCTTCTATACTGCTTCTCCCCGTGGACTTAAATGTCGTTCCCTCTATTATGCCAATAACCTTGGCTGCCGCCTCCATCCCACAGCCCTTTATTTTTGATGTCCAAGGGTAGGTCGGGTGGTTCTCAAACTCCTCGCTAATAAAATCCTCAATTGTTTCCTCCAAGTTCGTCAGGTCTGTCACCAGCTGTTCCGTCCGCTCATCCTTTCTTCCTTGCCTCTCCAAATGGGCAAGACGGTTGCCGGTGGCAACCCTTAACTTCTGCACCTTCATATGAATATCGGTAAAATGGCTTAGATTAGTTTCCATCGCACACCTCCGTTAGATTTCACAGCTTCCATAGCTCACACGCTCTTACTAGGCTTCACTCCAAGAATAGCTCGCACTTTGCTTATAGGCTTCACTCAACAAATAGCTCGCACTCTTTTTATAGGCTTCACATTGACAATAGCTCACACACTGTCTTTAGATTTCACGTTGACAATAGCTCGCACTCCTGCAATAGGCTTCATCCAGCTCACACTATATTTATAGGCTTCACATAACACATAGCTCGCACCACATATATAGGCTCCACCTAGATTATAGCTTACATTTTAATTCAAATATTGTTGTCTTTTCCATACCATATGGCTAATTAGCTCATACTCAGTTTTAGATCCTCGGTTTTTGATACTTTTTACTTGGTCTTCAGGTAGTGCCAAGGTTCTTAAAATTTCCCTAATCTTTTTTTCCTTCACTTCATACTTTGGCTGACACTGCAATGTCAACCATGCGAGTTCTTCACTCGGATTTGCAAGAATAGGTCCTTCTCTCGGCCCAGTAATATTGGGCAAAACTGACTTAATGGTTCCGAGAACCCCAATTTCTTCGTTGAATCTCCTCAACTCGCTTCTTGCTTGCTCACACTTTGCTAATAGCTCGGGATACGATTCTTCAGCCGTATGCGTTATTTCCGTGTGAAATTGTTCCAAAGCCTCAAAATTCAAATTGACCGGTGCTTGCCTCAGTGAGACTTTAATTTCTTCATACTGGGTTTTCAACTCACAAATGAGGCTACAGAACATATCCAATTCTCTAGTTAGAAGTTCACGTTTCTCTTCTAGGGTGCGCCCAAGGAGATTTGCAACAATGTCAGGTTTCTCAGGGCTCCACGCCAAAACAGAGTTTAGCTTAGAAAAGTACAACTTTCCTTGATCGTGCGGCACAAATATAAATGACAGTCCTTTGGTGCCCCCGAGAAGCATTCTCTCTAAAACCCGTTCCACATAGGGGAAGAAAAAGGTAAGAGGGTTATGCAAAATATCAGTCCAAGAGAAACAAGCTACCCATTGGGGCTCGACACCTCTACTAACAAGAGCCTGCGAGAATTTCTCATCCTGAATAGCCTTAGCAAGAGGTACCCGTTGCTGATAGACAGGCTCCAGCAAATCCCATAATTCGTCAATTGGTCGTCTTTTGCGGTGGAAACCCACGGTACTAAAATTCTCACGGAACCTTTCCCACCGTTGCTGTTGCTCCGGAGTCTGAGAGTATAGGCAGATAGCGTCCACATCGTGAAGTCGTTCTTTGTCCCGTAGCACACCCCCAAACGCATAAATCGCGGTAATTGTGGCAGGGAGATCCAATTGTGTAAGCTTAGCCACAACCAAGGAGACATTCTTAAAAAGTGTCTCTCTCTTGAAGACTGCACGCTGGGATGATATTAACAACTCATACTCCTTCAATAGGCTTCACCTTGAGGTTAGCTCGCACTATATTTATAGGCTTCACATAGCACATAGCTACACACTTTATTTGGTAGGCTTCACTCACCTTACAGCTACCAATATTTTACCTTAAATATTGATATGAGTCAATAGGGGTTTACAAAATGGCTACTGAGAGAACACTCAGAACAAACACTTATCGCTTGACAAAAGGGGTATTCTGTGGTAAATTATAAAAAAGGCGGGGAGTAATCCCCGCCTTTTTTATCAGAGGTATTAAAAGGTGCCCCGGTAGACCAATCTAGGCCCAGTCGTCTAATGGCAGGACGGCGAGCTTTAAACTCGTTTATGGGGGTTGGAATCCCCCCTGGGCCGCGCAGTCCAGCAAACTGCCAAGTGGGAGTTCGAATCTCTCCCGGGGCACCTTTCTAATTATACATCTTGGATCGCCTGGATTCAATTTTTACCAATATTTTTATTATTTTAGTTGAAATATTGATATGAGTCAATAGGGTTTACAAAAACACTAAATCGTCATTGTCGGCTATTGCCGCCCCTCTCAATATGGGCCAAAACATTTCGTAGAGCCTCGTTTTCTATTGCTTCGGCCCTGCCCCGTAGTTTTGTTGCTTCATCCTTTGCCCTCTTAACTGCCACTTGTAATTCTGGAGATGGCAATGGGACAAGAAGCTCTTCCGCTTCCTCCCTCTTCAGCCGTTTGTATAAACCGTTAGTTTTAGCAACTATTTGTTGACGGACTATTTCGGATCTCAGTATTTTCGCCAGATACTCTATTGTTACATTCGCCTTCGGAACTAGGCCATAATACTCATTTGTTCCGAGGATACCATCCAATTGCTGTGGCACTATGGCAAAACACTTTATTTTCGCATTTATCCTAGAAACGACTATGGTATTCGCTCGAAAGCTTCGCGTGGCTCCCCTAGGTACCAAATCATGAGGTGCCTCCACATACGCTAGCTCCCCAGTTTCGCCACTTATTTTCTCGATGTACGTTACGATCTTTCCTTCCAGTCCAGCGATGTTCACCTCATCACAGTAAACGCTCGCCAGTTCCTCTAATTTAGGGCACCTGAGTTGCCTCAGAGTTGCAAGTAGTGCTTTGATTTTCGGCCTAAAATGCTCAACATCCCACCTTCCCTCTTTCTGTAGCTCTTCAAACTCAATTAGGAACCCTTTCTCACGCTCTTCCACGGGGAATGCTTCAGTTACTTCACTCAGCCTTAGTGGATATACTTGCTCCATCCGCAATTGCCCATTCCGGAAAAGTTCATAACGAGCCAATGTTGTAGGGCAGTCATTAACGGTCGTAGGCTTTCCTGTACTATCAAAGCCGATAGCCCCTAGCTTTGCCATAAATACATACTTCGGCTGGGCGTCTTCGGTATCGCTCTGTCTCTTTCGCAAGAAGAGAATGCTAGCTTTCTGATAGGAACCAAAGGGAATAAAGGTCTCTTCAGGCAAACTGACTACCGCAATGATGTGTGCCTTGTCCTTAATATATGCTCGGACATAATCCCAAGTAGGATTGTTAAGCACCCCGTCTGGCAACACTATGCCCATCATCCTGTTCGATTTTAGTAGCTCCAAGCACCTTTCTATGAAAAGAAACTCCTTCTTTTGTGCCTTGTGTCGCCGTCCAAGGATAAACTGGTCTAGAACTTCTCGTCTTTTTTCAATGGCACCAAACGGAGGGTTCGTCAGAATCAAGTCGTACTTATTCGGGCGTATATCTCTTCTTGGGTCAAAATGACTGTAGTCCAAAAGAGCATCGTTCGGCTCTATGTTCGTATGTCCGTCATCGTGAATCACCATGTCCATCATCGCAATGCGTGCTATACGGTCATTGATTTCAATCCCAAACACATTATCATGCGAGAAGTCCCAGACTACCCTTTTAACGGCATCATCGTGGCTCAGAAACTTTTCACGCGCCTTGTTTGCTACATGCTCAATGGCATAAAGCAAAAAGCCGCTACTCCCGCAAGCAGGATCCATTATTACGTCACGCCAGCTTGGGTCTACAAACTTCACCATGAAGTCAATGACCTCGCGTGGAGTAAAAAATTGTCCTAGCTCTCCTCTGAATACCTTTCCTAAGAACTTCTCGAATGCACGCCCTTTGGAGTCAAGGTCAGTTTCTGTGAGAGATATGTCTTGGAGGATACCAACGACATCGAAGATAATTTCCCCTGGCACTTTAATGAGTTGCCTAAAAACAGCAGGTTCTTTTGCCGCCGCCTCGCTATATAGCCTTGTTACCCTACTGGCAACATTGATTTCGTCCTCGCCCGTCCCTACCTGAAAATCATAGAATTTGCCTACTTCAGTAAATCTCTCGTCATATATCTTGGCAAACATCAACTTGCTCATTTCATCGAAAGCCTCTGCAGGGTCTCTTTTTCCCCCTTCCCAAATAACATCATGGCATCTTTGTAACTTTCTGTGCAGTTCCTTGAGGTCTACTCGCCTAAGCTGCACAAACTCTGGTGCACCTTTTTTGTATTTGAACTTCGGGGGCTGCCTGTAGCCAACAGGAAGTTCAGCAATTCTACACTTCTCTAAGCCCTTTACTGACGGGCGTGACCTGACATCGTAGGTAGCCACTTCATCACCAGCAGCGATTACAAGATACTGTGCGAGCAGAAGGTTAGCATTGCCTAGCCCCTGCTTCTGTCCCTCCTTGATGTCGGCACTGGAAGATGTTGCCTTGCATTCGGCAACGGCGTATGCGTGCTCATGGGTGTCTTCGAGGTAGATTACAATGTCGGCAGGCAATGGCGGATGTCGTGCGGGTGCTTCCTGTTCGAAATCTATCCGTTCTGGCGGATACTCAAAGCGCTTGACAAATTCTACATAAGTAGCAGCCCGAACAGGTTCCTCAGGGTCTGTGAAAATATAACTCTTCCGTTGAACGACATATTCAATCTTATCACCGTCGAGCTTAAGCAGCCCTTCTCGTATTCCCTTTTGTATCAATTCTTGCTGCCTAAAAGTCAACTGAGGCATTTTAGTAATCCACTTCTATATCATTTTTTACGCCCACGGCGGTCTATAGCTTCAAGTAAAGGTCCAGTAGCCAATCTGGAGGGCTGTAGGGCCAGCCTTCGCTTATGGTTATCCAATTATACTGGTCGATGAGCTTAGTCAATGGCCTCCTAGTCTCGTAGCCTAGCTTTTCCGAAAGGAAGGCTTCGACAGAGGAAGAACGATGTAGCTTTTCAAAATCGGCAATCGCTTCCCTAGCTTGAATCTGCATCTGTCTGAGGAATTCCAAGTAGCCTTCCCCGCCGACCGGATAAGGGCCTGAAATCCTGTCATCCCACATCACAAATAAGCGGACGTTGAAAAAGTGCATGACCTTAGACCGAACGGTGTTACTGCCCCACACCCAGAAGGGCCAGTTGAATGCTCGGATAATAGCTTCCTGGATTGGCGGGTTAGAGAAATCTACCGTTTCCAGAGTCTCTTCAGCTAGTACAGTGATATGGGGCTTCAGTGTCGGCCAAAGAGGCAACAGATGTTCTTTGGCAAACGCCTTAGGAATCCAATGGACGCCGAAATGAGCAACAAAGTCACGTATTGTCTCGAAATCGTCTAACAAGGGGGCATCCTGCAGACGTCCCAAGAACTTGTTGTCACCTATTAGGTCGCTGTAGATACGTTCACCGCGGGTGTCTCTATTCCGATTCCTGTACAGGAATGCTCCCCAAGCAAGGTCTCTGAATTTCATATCTTCCCCTTTGACTTTGAAGGAATACCCTAAGCTGATATAAGGTATCAATATTCTGCATCAAATATTTAAATAATGTCAATAGGCGAGTCAAAAAAGGGTAGCTTATTCCAGCAACTTCCGGCAGTCCCTACAACAAGGGAGAGGCGGGAAAAACCTTGTTAGAACCTCCAGCTCCTCAATGGGCTTTTCATTATGACAAAGCTTACAGGTAAAGGTAATCCCCCTTTGGATACTCTCCCGTCTTTTGTTCCAAGGCACATTACCCCTGATAAAGTGCCCTTTGCTATCCCTATCCCTACGTTCTGTCATTAAAGCGGACACTTTACTTCCCCCTGCTCTCTCTTATATACCTCACTAGTCTCCATATACCGAATAAACTTATGAGAGGAAGCATTATAAGCTCTGTTACTAGAATAAATCTATTTGGCTCACGCCAGCCGCCAGCAAAGTAGAGATACAATATATCCCCTGGTAGCCAAATTAAAAAAGCATCGGTCACTGTTTCAATAGTGTCGGCCAATGTCCAACTCAGCCTCCGATTTCCCGTAGTCCCCTTTTTATTTGTTAACCTCACCCTTAATCCCCCTTACCTTCTGCCAGTTGAGCTAGCGGCCCTAGGCTTCACATAGCAGATAGCTATATCAATATTTTTAGGAGAAACTTGTCCAGCTCCAACTTTATTCACCGCAGACCATCACGCCATTACGCCTTATAATAAAATGAGACGAAGGGAAACCCGCCTGAAACTCAACTTCATAGGTAATTTGCTGACTATCCTCTTCTACGACAAACTGATAAAAGCCTCCAGGAAAAGAATAACCCTTGGCTTTCACTTGACCATCATACTTCACAATCTCCGTGCCCCATAGCGTCTTCTTAGCTTCAATAGTGTGTTTACCTACATTTATCGTTGGCATCGTTTTCCCCCAAATATAGCTAGCAATACTTTATCAGAAATATTGAAAATGTCAACAATAGAGGACTAAATTCCTACCTTAAAAGTTACTTTTGGGTGATTGAAATGGAGACAGACATGGGGTACCTTGTATGTAGCGGTATATTTACCCGCTGAAAATAAGCAGGAAAGGAGGAGAACCATGAAAAGGCTTTTGAGGCAGTTCCACCACGGCCAGAGGGGCTTTACACTAATCGAACTCCTGATAGTGGTCGCTATTCTCGGTATCCTGGCCGCCGTAATTATCCCCAATGTCGGTACCTTTATGGTAACCGGTACCCTAAACGCAGCCAACACCGAGGCCGAGAATGTCAAGACGGCAGCGATGGCTTATTACGCTGAGTACGGTGTGTGGCCCGCTACCTCAGACGACTTAGTCACCAAAGCCTTTATCGCCGGGAATCTCAAAGCAGACTATACCATTGATGGCGCTACTGGCTTTATATTGAATGCCACCTCAACCTCAACAGGCTGGGGGGATGGCATTAAATGGGCAGGCGAGCTGGGTGAAGGGAAGTGGGTAAGAAAGTAGTCTGAAGCTTTAATTAAGCCTTCTTTATCCACTACGGCGGGCTCTGCCAGGGGAAACAAGGGCTCCGGGATTCAATAGCTCTCTGGAAGGGTGAAGCCTCCCTCCCGTGCGCTGCCCTTGGCGTAATCGGGCAGGTGGCACCCCGCCACTTAATCGGTAACTTCAAAAATTGAGGGCTGAATGACTATGACAACAGAGAGGCTAAAGGTACAAGTCTATACCTCCACTCACATCCTTGAGGGATATATCCATGTCCTGCCCAAGCAACGGCTCCTAGATACCCTCAACGGTGGGCTAAGAGGCTCGCTACGCACCAATGAGGAGTTTTTAATGGTCAGTGAGGCAGAAATCTCTCTAGGAAGAACGGTGACACGACAATCTGCCCATATTAATAAGGCTAGCATCCTATTTGTAAGGGAGATTGACAATAGCCAAACCAAGGGTG
>Ga0315310_10000968_pt1 | contig 18027 bp, 16 predicted proteins | sample TDP5_MG_FD_203630 | JGI IMG/M metagenome (GOLD analysis project Ga0315310, IMG submission 203630) | Freshwater sediment microbial communities from Lake Towuti, South Sulawesi, Indonesia - TDP5 | ecosystem: Environmental > Aquatic > Freshwater > Lake > Sediment | place: Indonesia: South Sulawesi... | reverse complement strand
TTGCTGTTCGGAAGTACTCTCCTTTAAGAAAAAATTAAAAGAAGCGGTATAACTGAAATACCCGAAAAGAAGAGAAGTCCCGTGAGAAGATCAGATTTTGAGACGCCAAGGAAAGCAGAAGCTATTGCACCACCAATGAAGACTCCCAGAAACATCCACTGACTAGCCCCCGTGCGCCCCTTTACATTTTGAATAATACGCGTCTCAATGGCAAGGGTGTTCGTCATAATATCCCTTAAAGCAATCCCTAAATTTTGCAGAAACCAAATAATTCCGAATAATATAAAAAAATCGACGGGATTTAATGCGAGTAAGGGGAGAAATATGATGTTTTAAAGTGCACCAAGGATAAAATAGCCACGTCGCCTACTCCGTAGAAATGGGATCGGAAATTTATCTGAAATAGAACCAATTAAGAACTTGAAAACGATTGGTGGAAGACTCAAACTGCCAACAATACTATATAATTGAGGCTTTAATCCATAATCATTTACAAAAAGCATCGGCAAATATGACAAAGTTACTACAGTAACGATTGTCTCGACAAGATAAACCGTCAGAAAAATGAATCTCCGATACCACTTTTCTCTAATGTAGGCATTTTTTTACTCCTTATTTATTTAAAACACACATTCCGCCTTTAAGTTTATTAAGTTTCAGTTAATTTTAAAAATAGTTTAGAAGAATAATGTTTTTTCTACTATGTAGAGGAAATCTATTCAAATTTTTTCTCTATATACCTATAATTGTAATTCAAAATGCCGAATTCCCGAAGAATCCTCTTTATTAATCAATTTAAACCCACTCTCATGCATTAATTGCATCATTTTTCTATTTTCAAGGAAAATATCGCCATGCACGCTTTTAACTTTCCGGCTTATCATAATTTGGAGTAATTGCAGTAACAATTTAGTGCCTAATCCCCTTAATTGCCAATCATCTGCCACAGTTATCGCGATTTCTGCCGAATCAGGTGGTGGGTCTAGTACATACCGCGCTACGCCTATCATTCGTTCCCGACCATCATCTGTCACTAGCGCTACAAGGGCAAAATTGTTCACATAATCAATATGCACATAGTTTTCTATCATTTCAGGTGTTGGCGGTGATGGACGCGTGGTAAAGAATCTATAATATTTACTCAATGAACTTAATGAATTATAGAGATCCACCCATAATTCATCATCAGTATGTTTCATTGGACGGAGAAATACTTCAGTTCCCTCCCTAATCTTTATATACTTCTCATATTGCTTTGGATAGATGTTTGGCTGCAATTTTTTCTCTTTCTTCATGATCGCCTTATTCCTCGATTCCTGTTACTTTAAGGTTTATTATCAGAATAAATTTGTATATATTCATTAATAAATAATAAAATAAATTTGTATAATAACTATTATTAAATTTCGGGCAAAAAGCACTTTATGAAAGTGACTTAAATGGTGAATTGGACAATACAGGGAATAGTTAATCTCATTTCGGCAGGAATTTTTGGGATTGCATTCTATATTGCTCTAAGAATGTATTCCAGATCAAAATTTAAATATCAATTATATCTCGCTTTAATGTGGTTTTGTTTTGTTCTATGGGCTTTATTTGCCGCCTTATCCTATATTTTCTTGTATTACTTTATTTCAATTACTTTATTTCAAGTATGCCTATACACCTCTCTTTTGGGTTTATTTTTTGGGATAATAACTATCGACTCTGCCCGAGAAACTGTTGATCCTTTAAAATTGTCAATTTTTAGCTTATTTTCAGGAGTCTATATTTTTATTTCGTTGGATAGAAATTCGTATTATTTCCACACTTTTCCTAATGGAGAGGTAGGAATCATGCCAACCACAAATTTAGAAATTGCTAGCATCTTCCCTATGGCCTTACTATTTATTTTATTTATTTTGCTATAATTCTCCATAATTATGTCCCAAAGACTCTAAAACACTACTCTCTTATTTATCTTATCGGAGCTCTATCTATGGGGATTTTAGCGCCAATTGTTATATTTTTTGGACTAAATAAAATAATTCCGGGGCTGGTCATGTTGATGGTTTCGATTACTGCAATGTTACCAACCAGTGCGTATGTTTCAATACCAAGATTGGATCAGGTGTTGGCATTTAGAGATGCAGAATTAATTCGATTAACGGTTATTGAAACAAAAACTGGTATTGCCCTCTTTAATCATTTGTGGGAGCAATCAGCTGATTCAATGGATGAAATGTTGTTTTCAGGCATGCTGCAGGGTATTTCTAACTTTGTTAATGAATTATTAAAAAAAGGAAATGTGCGCGAAATTCAATTGGATCAAGGCCGTCTCCTTTTACATCAAAATCATCAATCTCCTGCTATTTTTGTTTTAGTTACAAATAAGTCGTTTAAGGCTTTAAGAGAAGCCCTTAAATCATTTGCAGAGAAATTTATTGGACAGTTCGCGCCTAATTTTTCAAATCCAAGTAATATTGACCAATTCTTGCCTGCAAAAGATTTTGTTGCTGAATGTTTTCCATTTGTTCCTAAGAAAATCTATAAAATACGGCAAGAAATTACAAAATAAATTATAAAAATTTATAAGTTAAACTATGCACATTTAAAATAATTTTTTAATAGTAAGGCTTGAAATCAATATATTTCCAAATTTTAAGAACTGAACTTGAATTCGGGGCCCTCTTATGGTTGGAATTGAGGAAATGCTCCTATTACACTCCATTTATTTCTTATAGCAAAAGTCAAATATTCCAACAAAAATCGTTTGAAATATAATAACTAAGTTTGAAATATAATAACTAAGTTTGAAATATAATAACTAATATTAATTAAAATAATCGAAAAATAAGAATACTATAAGTGATAGAAAATTTTAAATGGAGTGTTATTTGTATGATTGAAAGTTTTTGGTGGTGGACAGACGAACAAAAAGCATTTGCAAAAGATGTGGATACTTTTGTCGATGAACATATTGAAGAAACGGAAGAATGCTACTGGTCAAAACGCTTTCCTTGGAAAACAATGGAAACTGTTGCAGATAAAGGCTATATGGGCGCCGGAATTCCGAAGGAGTATGGTGGATTAGATTTTGGGGCTACCGGTTGCTGCATTGTGGCGGAAGGTCTTGGGCGCTTGTACGCTGTCGGGCATGTTTTTGTGGTTTCGATGCTGGGTGGCTTACATCAGTTGCTTATTTTCGGCACGGAATCACAGAAGGAAAAATATTTACGGCAAATTGCCGAGGGCAAGGTCTTAGGTGCAGTGTGTATTACTGAACCATTTGCGGGATCAGATGCTGCTAATGTGTTTACCACGGCGGTACAAGAAGGCGATCATTGGATTTTGAATGGAAAAAAGCGGATGATTACAGGTGCAGGTGCTGCTGGAAGATATTTCGTATATGCAAAAACCAGCGATGATCCGGCAATGAGAGCTCAGTATCGGCATATAACAGCATTTATAGTAGATAGAGGCACAAAAGGTTTCACGTTGGAAAAAATTAATTCGTTGGTTGGATTTGATAATGTTCCCAATGGATATCTTGACTTTGATAATGTCGAGATTTCAGATGAACAACGCATAGGTCCTGCTGGAAATGGCTGGCAGGTCATGATGTCTGGTCTCAACTTCGAACGGCTTATTGCTGCCGCTGTTATGGGGGGCGGATTCTCTGACCTCATAAAATTAGTTTCCCATTATATGGAACGCCGTGTGCAATTTAATAGTCAAGTCCAACGATTCACGAATTTACAATTTGATTTTGCGGATATTGTGAAAAAATACTATATTGCGCGCCTTGTGAGCTATCATGCAGCTTATCTATTGGATCATAGTAAGGAATTGAAGCTGACTGAGTTTGAAACAGGGACATGGGCATCAATTGCGAAGATATACAATTCGGAATCAGGCCGTGAAGTCGGTTCAGCTGCTGTACAAATGACTGGTGGAGATGGTTTATGTAGATTCTATCCTATTGAACGGTTAGTGCGTGAAGCGAAAATCGCTGAAATTGTGGCAGGTACAACCGAAGTTCAGAAGATGATCATCTATCGGATGAGCCAACAGAAGCGTGGTTTCTTAGACCTCAAGCATCACTTAAAGATTCACCCAGAGATGGGCGTCCCGATTGTCACCATGGCACCTTCGGAGTGGGAAGGCAAAGAAGTGAACAAAGAAAATATCCTAAAGATCATGGCGGAAGATTTTAAATGCAATCCTGGGCTTTATATGACTCCTGATGATATTAAAGACCTCATTAAGGGGCGAGCAAAAGCCATCGAAGCGATCCTCGATGAACTTGAAAAAGATGGGCTCATTGTCACTTTGCGCCATCCTAAAACCCAGAAATTAATTCTAGCGAAGGCGAACTACGAAGGGCTGAAGCAAGCTTATCCAAAGGAATTTTATCGCTGGTATCCTGATTGGATCAAGGAAGATGAATTTATAATGGATATGACCAAAGAGTAAGCCGCTTTTATTCTGATATTTTTTCATTTCTTTTTTTCTGATTTTTCAAACCTTTAAAACTGATATACTAATTATATTCAAACTAGTAACTTATACGCGTTTAAACCTCAACCTGTTTCTTCTGAAACATATCTTTTATATCCTTTTGACAAAGGGTTAATGTAATTGTAAATGGGAAAACGAAAATGAGAAGGAGAATACTCAGAAATATTGCAAAGTAGCGGCAGATTGGGTTCCTGAAAAACAAGCCAACGCCCCCTGCTATGCCTATGCTTGCGAGGATTGTTACCGCTAATCCAAGACCAAATAGTGTGTCATTGCTTAGATTCAACAAGTGTCTAGGAATATCTGGGGCGAACATGCCACTTAAACCTAACCAGAAAAAGATTATTCCTAAGATACAGGTGATAATTGCAATGAAATTCAATCTAAATACGCTATTTGGTGGCTTTTCTGAGATTTTTGTGGGATTTTGAGATACATCTCTGGCAGTATAGGCAAATAGCATCAATGGCACAAAAAAGAAGAGGCAACTAAAGATAATCGCACCAATTTCTCCTTCTTCTGCAAAAACTTGGTTTCCTAAGGCAAAAACACTCAAAAAGGCAGTTCCAATGGTTGCACCAAGGAAAATGAACATATCTTTAATCTCTCTACTTAAGAAATAGATAACCAATATAGAAATAGCTAACATTATGATATATCCTAAGATAATGAGAGCATCTACTGATAGATTTGGTGTAATAAATAGCTCCCAGAAATCCTTAAAATTAATTTGCCAGCAAGGGGAGAATTCAATGATTTGATCACCTGAATGAAAGAATGTATCAAAAAAAGAGTGGCAGATTCCCCCGGCAATACATAAAAGGTAAGCATTTCGCCAGTTTACATCGCGTTTTCCATCATCGACGATTGTGAAAAAGTGATTGGATCTTTTAAATGAAAATCGGGATAAATATGAATAATATAAAGACAGTGGGATAGCCCATATGGTAAATCCGATCAATGAATGTAGGTTGAAGGGGATAAAACTATATGACCAATAGGAATCAGGGCCCATCCAATTATTAAGCACGAATATAATTGCAACTTTATAATTCACTTTATCTCTTAGCATAAAGAGTATCGGAATGGCAATAAATAGCCCAAAAATTAAGTGCGCAATACCGGGCATTCTTTTCACAATCCATAATTAAATGTTATACAAAAATAGAAGTTTCAGATAAATCTTTTCAAGCTGGTGGTTGAGAATTGTTTATATTTTTATTTCAAATAAATTAAATCGTAATTCAATGCATTTTTCCGAATTGTCCGAAGGTGACTATCACGTTGGCAAAGGTCCGACTTAAGCCAATCTCAAAGGCAACTCTGGAAAGCGAGAATGCAAAATTGCCAAAAGCTGTTCTATAAAAAAGGAGAAAAGAATTTAATTTTTTTAATAACTTCTCTATTTCTTATATCGATTTTGATATTCAACCATGCCAACAATGAAGAAAGTACATCCGACGATTATTAAAATTATTCCTATGATAAGAAAGCTAAAAAACATTACATTAAAAATAGCTTTCGCTTCCTCAGGTAAACCTTCCAATAGCATTCTTAAAAGAAAGCTAAACCACAAAAATATTGCTCCCGCTGGACCGGTTGCTAGAGCCGCAACTAGGTATCCAACATGATGGCTCATAATTTAAACCCCTTTAAAAATATCCATTTTATATTCGAAAAATTCGAACTTATAAATTTTGACTTTATTTATTTTGAAATAAAAAGTAAAGATCTTAATATAAATTTAAATGAATGGTTGTCGTATTATTGTTTTTAATTTAGCAGGGTTTGCCCGACGAGGATCAGAAAGATAGATTTCATGATGCTTCTGAACATGCCCATCAAAAGTTCCGCCCTGCTCTCCAATAGCTTGGTGGATTCTCATAATCACTGCATGTTCCTCAGCATAGGGCCCAATATAGAGAATCTGAGCCGCTTTCCCTTCAGTGTACTTTTCAAATCGCAGATTTGTGAAGGTTTGCGGCAAATCGGGTTTCTTCTCTTTGGTAAATTCAATAGCTTCTTCTACCATTTCGGGAGTGATAAAGTCTGGCACCATCAGCATCGAAGTCCATTTCCATTTATCCTTGTTACCTGCGAGGAAATCCTCCATATCATCTGCCCACCATAGTGCCTCAGGCGGTGGAACGATATAATCCTTGCCGTTCGCCTTGCTCATGAATTTAAGTTTATAAGCCACTGGATACAAGATTTGATAAGTATCCTTGAATTCTTGGCTCGTATTTGGGTCCCCCTGCCCATCAACCATTAAGTATTGCATTTCAGGCACTTCAACAATGGTTACTTCGATTGCGCTTGGATTGTATAAATGCTTCAATTTCTTTTTAAAATCAATTTTTACAGGCATTGATGATTCCTCTTTAACATTAATCCATAAACTATTTAATCAATAACAGAATTAAACTTATGTTGTAGATGAATCCTTGACATAGTTTAGAATATTGAGGAGGATCTGGTTGGATTCGTTATATTTGGTAAGTTCAAACATTCCTGTAAAATTCCAGAAGACAAAATGACGGCACCCCGCTCGATAATAGTCTTCCAATGTCTTTATCGCATCTTCCTCAGTACCATGCAGGTAGAATTTTTCAATCACATTTAAGGGAATACTATTGATTGCCTCTAGCGTTTCCTCCTGCTCCAATTTAATGGGGATATAGTCTGTCAATGGATTAATACTTTCTTTTCCTAAAATTTTGCATAACGGATGCTGACACCCTTCATCAGTGTACATGGAATCAAAAGCGGTTAATACCCAAGCGCGTCCTATGGGCGTCATCATGATTCTATGGCTTTCACCGTGATCATTCGTTAAGACCGAGTAAAAGAAAATTGCCGGCGTAATTTGAGCCGGATCCCGCCCATTTTTTTTAGCGCTATCATATATTACTTTCAATTTCGTTTTATATTCCTCTAAAGGTAAACTGATTGGGAGCCACCCATCCGCCAGTTCGCCAGTCAATTCCAGCATACGTGATCCATGGGCGCCCAACCAAATCGGTGGGGGTTGTCCTTTATTATAAGGTTCAATCCCCAGAACCGCATCTTTCAAATGCCAGAACTCGCCTTCGTAATCAATTTTTTGATAAGGATTCTCAAGAAATAATTTGATGATCCGTAAATTCTCCTCTAATTTCGAAACTGGTTTTTCATAATCGAGTCCATAGGGTACAATATTTTCCGCTTCACCTGCACCCATCCCAAAAATAACTCGTCCTTTGGATATATGGTCAAGCGTGAGCATAATTTGCGCCATTAATACTGGAGGACGTCTTATAGTTTCCGTTACTGCCGTTCCCATGTCGATATGGTCCGTTAAGGCAGAATGCGCGCCGATAAGCGAAAAGGTTTCGAGATATGTATGCGGTGTCGGTTGTAACTTCGCCAGCGGAATTAAATTCATGGTCCAAATCGAGTTTGGAACCCATCCCATGAAGTGGTCTGGATACCACATTGAATCATACCCAAATTCATCCAACTTTTTCGCAATACTCAAATTTTTATCCGCTGGAGGCGTGATTGGTGCCGGAATGCCAATCTTCATGTCTGAAATATCCATTATTCTCACTTATTCTTAATCCATTAAATGAATGGAACATTCTCCTCAGCCATTATAATTTTTTTCATTAGGTCGCGCAAGAACTCTACAAAAACCAAAAGTCTTATTTTCTATCGGGAAACATAGTAAAGATCACTGAACTAAGTTAAAGATTAGAATGACGAAAAATAGGTGGAGAATATGAAAGAAATGAAAGAAACTGTGGTAGTTGATGCGATTCGTGCCCCTTTTGGACGCTCAGGTTGGAAAGCCGAAACGAAGAAGGGCTATTATTACTATACGAATGCCCATAACTTCTCTTCTCAAGCTTTACTAACTTTGGTGAAACGTGTCCAAGAGAAAGCTCCTGCGTTCACACCAGAAATGATAGAAGATGTAGCTTGGGGTTGCAGCGCCCAGTTTGGCGAACAGGGCGGAAATATGGGACGGATCAATGTGATGAATGCGGAACTTCCAGATTGTATCGCAGGATGGACAGTGGATCGGTATTGTAACGCAGGTTTACAGGCGATCAATGCACAGGCACAAGCCATTATGACCGGAATGGGTGATATTATGGTTGCTGGCGGGACCGAGTTCATGAGCAAATATGCACTGGGATCTTCCATTATGGCAATCGCTGGCGACCCGAAACAACGCCGCAAGGCAGAATTTTCGAAAATATTTATGAAGCGAACCACGACAATGGGATTAGCTGCTGAATTAATCGCCGAAAAATGGCAGCTCTCACGTGAAGACCTCGATGCGTTCGGCGCCTGGAGTCACCGGAAAGCCATAACAGCCATGCGGGACAAAGACTGGTACAAGCAACGCATCTGCCCTATCACTGTAGAAGAATTTGATCCGAATACGAATACAAAAGTCAAGGACGAAAATGGCAAAGTGAAGACGATCGTCTGCACTAAAGATGAAACACCACGTGCAATTTACCTTGATAACCCTGAAGAAGCTGAGCAGAAGTTAGCTAACCTAGAACCCCGATTCAAAAAGGGCGGTGTGGTTACCGCTGGAAATGCATCCGCGATTGCTGATGGAACTGCCGCTGTTATGCTCATGTCCCGTGAAAAAGCTGACGAATTGGGATTGACACCCATGGCTGTCATTCGCGCAATGGCGGTGTCAGGCTCTGATCCTATGCTCATGTTAGAGGGTCCAATCCCCGCTCAGGAAAAAGCGCTGAAACGTGCCGGAGTGTCAATGGAAGAGATGGACATCATCGAGCCCAACGAGGCATTTGCCAGTCCATGCTTGGCATTTGCGAAGCACTTCGAATACGACTTCCTCGATCCACGTGTAAATCCCACTGGTGGCGCTATCGCCTTAGGGCATCCCATCGGCTGCTCCGGTGTAGCCTATTTCACGGAAATGGTCTGGGAACTTATGCACCAGAACAAGCGCTGGGGCATCAGTACATTATGTGGTGGCGGTGGTGTGGGGATTGCAACTGTCATTGAGCACGAACAATAAACTCTCCTCTCTTCTTTTCTCTTTTTTTGAATCCTAAGACTTATTTCTTTATACATAAAATCTTCTTGATTTAATATAATCGTTTTTTAAAAAGACCAAGATTATTTTTTTAAATCTGAAATTGACAAAATGGAAAAAAGGATTTAATTCACATAAAGGGAAGGGTCTGACTTATGGGCAGATGTCACTCGATCTAAAAAATAAAATGAATAGTTCAGGCATAATTCTTCTCGGTTCAATCCCTATTAATTTGAAATTTTTCAATTCAATAAATATATTAACAATAAGTTATGATTTGTTAACAATTTTTATTTAATAAATTCGGATTTAATTTCTTTATTTGATATTTATGAGGAGAATTAACAATTGGTGGCGCATGTGGCATACAGAACCAAAGTTTAGGATGATTTTTCTCTAAATATGTTTTTAATTGTCCTGTTGTCACCCCACATTCTATTAGAGCATACATTGACCCCTCATTTACCTCAATAATTTTATTCATTCTTGTCAATTCCAGTAGAATCCCTCCTTGATAGGGCAAAGCTAATCCCGAAAGCGATAAACCTCCAACTCGGGGATAAATACCAATGTTTTCTTGATTCGCCATTTGTAAAATATTTTGTATTTCTTGAACCGATCCTGGCAACACTACAAATTCGGGTAACGGTGATTTTTCCGCACTCGCATCGTTAGAATAGAAAGATCGTTCTTCTTTTCTATCTGTGACATTATTCTCCCCAACTATCTGGTTTAGCAATTCCAGAATGTGAGAATGATTAGATTTTACAAATTTTTCTTCTAACAATCCCAATTACTCCATTGCGGTTCGTTAAAAATTTAAACGTATTAGGAATGAAATCATTTAAAAATATACTGATATCTATGTTGAGTAGAAATTCTCTTATTTAACAAGAATAAAATTATTGAATTGGTTTGGGAAACTATAAATTGTGTTGGGAAACTATAAAAATTGGTTTGGGAAACTATAAGCTGTAGAATTGGTTTGGGAAACTATAAATTCATGTCTCAAAATAATTTATAGCTTCATCGGCTTAATTATAATTTGTGATAAAGTCAAAATTAAAATTCTAGAAAATCCTAATATTATTAAGGATAATAATATTATGAAATTATTTACTTTTCGTGATTATTATGCCAGAATCGACTTTACTTAACGAAAATTACAGCAGTTTAGTGCAAGAATATGGGGGATGTTATGTCCTCATCAAACAAGAAGAGATAATATTCGCCGATAAAAGTGCAAAAATTGTGCTTGATTATGCACTCGAACACTTTCCTGATCGAAACTGGAAAATAGTGTATATAGATTCTGGAGAGGCTGCCTTCTATGGAATTTCACTTTCCATTAAAGAAGATTCCCTTAACCACTGATTTAAATCAGAAATTAGAAAAATTGGGATTTTCGCCAACATTTCATCGTGCAGTTGTGGACATAATACTTTGTGATATAAATAGTGATGAAGTCCTATCCACCCAAGCCATTTTTGACACTGGAGCACCATTTTCCATGATCCCTGCTTCTTTTTTAAAATTATTTAGTCCGATTCACTCAATTTCGCATTCAATTTGGGGAATTGTAAATAAACCAGAATGCCATATTAAAGCTGATTTAGCAAATATTACTTTAATGATACAAGACCCGAGCGGAACAAAATCACCTAAAATAAGTGTACCAATGGTATTCGCTGACTTTGAGAACTTACCAATCATTTTGGGAATGAAGGGAATTTTAGATAACCCTTCTATTGAATGCAAAATCCAAAGAGAAATTCTTTCTCTAATTTTTTATGAAGAAGAATTTTAAAAGCAAAATTAAATAGATATTATAAAATTGTCTCCTTCTATAGAGTAATACGAGGAGTCTTGATATAAATGGAATTCGAAGAGAATTTTAAATTTCCCCCCGCTGAAAATTCACCTTTCCCCTTTTGGTTTTTAAACAGTGATCTTGATGAGAAAGCTATTACCCACAATCTGGAGGAATTTCAAAACAAGCATATCTACTCTGTGGTTTTGCATCCACGAACTGGCTTAGAGATTAGCTACCTGTCTGACGAATTTTGGGATAAAATGGAATCTATTATCAAAAAATGCGATGAGATGGGTATCAAAGTCATTCTCTATGATGAATATAACTGGCCCTCAGGTCCTATGGGCGGGAAATTAATTAGGGAGCACCCCGAGTTTATGCAGACCTTTTTGAATTATAAAATCATCTCGCAACAGAAGCATGTTTCTGTAGAGCTTGATGGCGATTTTCTCACAGCATTTGAAATCAATAAGAAAACAGGTGACGTGAAAGAACTTCCTGACCAAGGGCAGGGGAACACTTTCAAATGGGAGCGCCCCAGTAAGGATTGGGAACTCATTATATTCTATATTTGCCTTTTGGATGATAAATTTTTTTGCACCTGCTGTGCACCCTTCTGTAAGGGCGAACGGGGTTATATTGACTTAATTAATCCCGAAGCTGTCAGATATTTCATTAAAAATACGCATGAGGAATATAGAAAACGGTTTTCCCAATATTTTGGAAATACTATTACCGCTATTTTTACGGATGAGCCGGGAAATTACGCGGGATGGATGTGGACCATCGATTTTCTTTTCAAATTTGAAGCCCGAGTCGGATTCGACTTAAAGCCTAAACTCTATCAGCTGGTCTACGAGTTGGGTCCGGATTATTTAGAAACGCGGCATTACTATTACACCTTCATTGCTGAGCTATATGTCACCTCATTTTTCAAGCAGCTGGGGGAGTGGTGTAAAGAAAACAATTTGAAATTAACTGGGCACTTAGTGATGGAAGAAGATATGATGCACCTGACTCGGATTCATAGTTCCATATTCCAGCCGTTGCGTGAAATGCTAATGCCGGGAATTGACTACCTGAGTGATAAAACGGGTTATGAATTAGAATCCAGCATAGTCCTATCCGCCGCCAACTTCTCCGCTAAAATGATTTCTAGTATCACACATCACTTAGGACTGAACCGCAATCTCTGTGAAATTTTCGGGGGTTGCGGGTGGCAAACTACGCCCGAACGAATAAAAAAAGTGATTGCTTGGATCACTTGCTGCGGGGTGAATGGGATAAATTACCATGCCTCTCATTTAAGCGTAAAAGGATTGCGAAAACGGGATTTCCCGCCCTCGTTCATCCACGAGCCTTGGTGGAAGCACTTTGCTACTCTTGCGGACTTCACTTCCCGGTTGTGTTACTTCAATTCACTCGGTACTCACGTCGCCAACTTTGCGATTCTCTTCCCACAGACCGCGTTGAACCTCAATTACACGATTTACAAGAAAACGAAGAATTTTTACCAAATTGCCAAAGAAGTTTCCAAAGTTGGAGATATCTTATTACGGATTCAGTGCGATTTCGACTATCTGTTCGAAGAGCTGTTTTTTGAAGATCAGATCGCCATTGAGAATGGACAAATTCTAACGAAAAATGAAAAATACAACGTTCTCGTCATTCCTCCCATCAATATCATCCCCCTCAAAATCTATCAATTCCTACTGGATTTTTATAATCAGGGCGGGTCCATCCTCTTTGCGGGGCGGGTCCCGACGAATTCAGAGACCAAAGCAAACGATCCCGAAATTCAGCGAATCAATACCACCTTTTTTGGAGGTAGACTCCCGACTAATAGCGAAATGATGAATCGAAACCCGCAGAATGGGACTGTAATTTTCATTCCGCTCAGATATATTCATAATCGGAAAAGAGGCGAAAAATATTTCGACCTCCTACTTAAAAAAGTGAATATCCATCGCGATATCCAGCTGTCTCAAAGTACACGGAACTTCATTTATCAGCACCGAAGAATTGGAGAGGATAACTACTATTTACTGGTCAATTTGTCAAACCAAGCTGTACTCCAGGATATTTCCCTTTTTAAAAACGGGTTTGTCACTTCGCTTTATCCAGAAACTGGTGATATATATCGACTCGAAAATCAAGTCTCTGAAGGAAGCGCCTTGAAACAATTCTTATTTAAACCGTATCAAAGCATTCTCTTGCTTCTAACTTCCAAAGCTCGAAATACATACCCGCTTCTCCCTCAGCCCCTAGAGAAATCAGAGCTTCCGATTATTAAAATTGGGTCAAATTGGGAAATCTTTCCCTCTGAGCAAAATTTATTTTTATTAAACAATTGGACCTATAAGATTTTACAGCGAATCCCCCCTACTACGGAACAAATAGAAAGAGAGAAAAAAAACTCGGCTAAGATCTCTCCCCGGATCAAATTATTATTGGGCTTTTTAAAACCGTTCATTTGTTTATTCACGCCCAAAAAAGTGAAAAATTCCATCTACTCTGCCTTTGAAACGCTCGATAGATACGCGTGGGTGCTACAATTGATCTTTGGGATCAATACCAATGAGGACTTTGCGGGCTTTTACGAACTGATAGACCTTGTCTCGGTCGCCACCAAAAAAGTTGGTTTTAAACTCAGAGATTTTGAACCGGGTGATGTAATTCAGATCTCTAAAACTTTCACGGTCCAATTTTTGCCCTCCTCGGGCATACAATTAGTCTATGAGGATCTGGGTCTGCCGATCTCTTTCGTGCTCAATGGTCAAAAGATTGAATATAAGGACTTAAACCGAATATCCGAGCCCTGCTTCGTCTGGGATGATGCCAATCGCGCATTTTCTGTGAAGGAATACCTAAAACTCGGCAAAAATAAAATCCAGATCACCTTCACCTTGCCCGCATTCCCAGATCTGCTCCCCTGTTTCCATGGTATCGAACCCTTCGCAATAAGAGGCGCCTTTTCTACTACCCCAAATTCCATCATCGCACCCATCCAACGCAATCGGCAAGTCTCCTGGACCAAGACCGGCTTAGCAACCTATTCTGGACCCGTAATTTACCGGAACTCCTTCTCTATTCCTAAAGATTATCTAAGTTCTACCCTCATTTTGAAATTTTTAAAGGTGCGAGAAACGGTTGAACTCAAAATTAACGGAATTTCGGTGGGAGAAGCAATCTGGTCCCCCTATGAATTCGATATCACTAATTTCATCCATGAAGGCACTAATTCCTTGGAAGCCGAAATTCGTAATACTGCCAATAACTTCTTTGCGAACCCCAGACACTCTGGAATCTTAAATGATGTGCTTATCATTCCCTACAAGAAGTAATCAATAGATTAATATAGGATTGGCTTTAGGAACTTTTACAGAAAATGAAAGGATAAAGAAAATGTCTGAAAAAATCCGAGAAATAATAGACACCAATGAGTTCTTAGCAACTTTATTTAATACTATGGATTGCGCAATTTTTATTGTAGATGAGAATGTGCGTGTCCAAAATGTTAATAAAACCTTTGAAGCACTCTTCCAGAAGTCGGAAAAAGAAGTCTATAACGAGCTATGTGGCAATGCTCTTGGTTGTATTTTTCCTGTACGGGCTAAACAACAGTGTGGTGAAACCATAAATTGTTCTATATGTCAATTGAGAAAGAATCTTGTTGAATGCCTAACAGAGAAATCGGGTCCGCTGAGTACCATAATTGCACGCGAATTTTTTATCAATAATGAAGTAGTGCCCAAATATTTCCATATTACGACAAAATATTTTGAATATAATGATTTGAAATTAGTTCTTGTCATGGTTTTTGATATTTCGGAAGTAGAGATCCAACGGAAACATTTGAAATCATTAAATGATCTCAAAAACCAATTTTTAGGGATCGCAGCGCACGATTTACGAAATCCCATCTCGGAAATAATGAGTGCCTCCTCTTTACTACTCGACTATGCTGATAAAATCAATGACGAAGAGAAAGTTAAATTACTAGATATGATTCAGCGCTCGAGTAATTTCATGCTGAATCTAGTAAATAATTTATTAGATATTTCAAAAATAGAAGCGGGGAAACTAGAGCTAGAAAAGACCGAGGAAAATTACCTTGTATTTCTTGAGGATAATTTGAGTTTGAATCGAATTATCGCTAAGGAGAAAGATATTAATATTGAGACGGACTATACCGAGGATATTCCGCCCCTTCAATTCGATAAAACAAAAATCACTCAAGTTCTTAACAATTTATTGAATAACGCCATCAAATTTTCCGATGAGGGCTCCGTAATCACAGTCAAAGTTGAAGCCGATCAGAATTTTGTGACCACCAAAGTGATCGATCAGGGTCCTGGCATCCCGGAAAGTGATCAAACCAAACTTTTTACGGAGTTTCAAAAAGGAAGTGTTAAAGCCCCCAAAGGCGAAAGAGGTACTGGGCTTGGACTTGCTATAGCCAAAAAAATTGTTGAGAAACACGATGGCAAAATTGGGGTTAAAAGCAAGGTGGGAAAGGGGTCAACCTTTTATTTCTCATTACCAATTTAAGTGAATTCATTCGCTTTAATAATCAAAGTATAAATTTTTATATACGTATAAAGAATATATAATATAATGAAAACTTCAATTTTACCTGTTAAATTGAAAAAGGAATTAATTGAAAAAATCGACTATTTAATAAAAATTGGCCGATATCCCAATCGAAGCATTGCAATAAGGGAAATTCTAGAAGAAAAGTTAGCCAAAGAAGATTATATTTTAAAAAATTCTTTAACAATCGAAGAAGAAATTAAGCCAATACTTCAAGAAATAATAAAGATAAAGGATTTTAAAATAAATTTAAAATCCGAAAAATCTGCGACTGAATTAGTCAGCGAAGGCCGTGAAAAATGAAGATTGTCTATCTTGATACTAATATTATTATTTCTTTTCTCAAAAAAGAAGACATTTTCAATGAAGTTTCCAGAAAAATCATGAATTCTATTATTTTAGAACGAGTAGGCTCAGTTATTACAATATTGGAAATCACATCTATTATATCAAAACAATTTGAGCAAATAGAATTTGATATCACAAAAACTCCGCATTGGGATACATTAACTTTACCCGCAAAAAAGGTGCTGGTGACGTCTTATTTCTTAACTATAACTCCAATCAAATTTTATTTTAACTTAGGTAATGAAAATTATTCAGTGAAAGATCAAATTCATAAAATTCATGTTGATTTTACTAAGTCGATTCAATTATCTTCCTTCTTCTTATTAAAAACTATAAATAATTTACAGATTGCCAGTGCGCTTAACTTAAGGGATATACAAAATATACCAATAGATTATTTTGTAACCACAGACAATGATATTTTAGATCAAGCTAAGGCAATCCAAGAACAAACCAATTTAACTATTATTCATCCTGAAAAATTAGCTGAAATTGAATATCTTTAGAAATTTCCGTCATAATCATCATTGAATTTAATTTACAATTAATAGCATCTTTTATGGATTTCCAAATTCCTCTTTTATTTTAGCGCGAAGGACCTTCCCCACGGGTGAAAGGGGCAATTTATCGGTAAAGATGACCGATCGTGGTTTTTTATAGCTGGCAATTTTACCTTTGCACCATTCGATAATTTCGCTTTCTGTAAGATTCTTTACTTCTTTTCTAGGCACGACGATAGCACGGATAATTTCGCCCCACTCTTCATCGGGAACTCCTATAATACAAACATTATCGACCTTCGGATGATCCAGAATAACCTCCTCGACCTCCAGTGGAAAGATCTTTTCACCTCCGCTATTGATGCACTCCTTCTTTCGTTCGACAGTATATATTTCCCCATCCGGCCCTCGATAGGCCAAATCACCGGAATGGAACCACCCTTCTTGATCAATTGCCATTTTTGTTTTTTCTTCGTCTTTGTAATAGCCCTTCATTATTGTAGGACCACGGTATAAGATTTCCCCAATCTCTCCATTAAGGACATCTATCCCTTCTTCATTGACAATGCGCACTTCGATTCCAGCAAGCGTCTTTCCCACGGATCGATCGACAACTTTATCCTCCTCTGCATTCAATTTGATGGAGGTGACCGGCGCCATCTCTGTCTGGCCAAAGGCATCCAAAACCATCGCATTTGGGAAGTACCGCAGAATGAGTTTTTTGTATTTTGCCTGCATCAATGCCGCACCTGTCACTGCAACCTTCAAGGAGGAGAGATCGTATTTTTCAATATCAGGCTGCTCTAAAAGCCGCTTCCACATTGTCGGTACGAGAAATAGAAAGGCCACTTTCTCGTTTTGGACCAATTCGAGTACTTCCATCGGATCAAAGCTCTTGGAAGCGGGAAATATAATAGGACTCCCGGTGTAGAGCCATTGCATCATGAATAAGGCATAACTGGCAAGATGAAAAAGCGGTGGAATAATCAGCATCGTCAAGCCGCGCATCTTTGGATCCTTTGGGATTTTCATGAGTGCACGAATCAAATTCAAACGCACATCGAGATTTCCCGAAATTTTAATGCCCCCAAGTAGAAATCGCCAGACCAGTTTCGGTAATAATTCCATCCGCCCGTTGATTGTAAATTTCATGGGCATCAGGTTGACAAAATCACGAATATGGTCCCCTATATGCCCATATAACTTGG
>Ga0315310_10000967_pt1 | contig 18039 bp, 26 predicted proteins | sample TDP5_MG_FD_203630 | JGI IMG/M metagenome (GOLD analysis project Ga0315310, IMG submission 203630) | Freshwater sediment microbial communities from Lake Towuti, South Sulawesi, Indonesia - TDP5 | ecosystem: Environmental > Aquatic > Freshwater > Lake > Sediment | place: Indonesia: South Sulawesi... | reverse complement strand
TAAAAGACGTTATCGTAAGGCGAGCAGCCTACCTCAGAAAAGTCGTCGAACCCCTTCTAATTCGAGCCGTCTTTAAAAGGATATCTGCTTATGTTAGGAGGCTCACGCAAAAACCCATTATATCTGACGTCTTGAAAAGGATAACTGCGTATCTGAGAGTTTGGAAGCCGACCATTATTATTGAGGCCTTTTTCATTCGAAGGATCCAATTCATAAGAAGACAAGTTGAACTTCTCTACGTTCAGGTGAAGGCGGTTTTAAGGAAGGTTAAGAAGTGGTTTGCATGGCTGACCAGAAGGATGAGGCTGTCTATTGAGCGTCCGCAACACGCCGATTTCAAGCTCTAGCCTATTTTAGAAGGTGAACCCGAACTGACGCTTGACCGGAGGAAGTGGTGCAAGCAAAAAACAACGACTCAATTTTAGCTTCGGTCGTGTCGATGTCAATTTTGTCCCCCGCATTCAATGGAGCCTTCCTATACGCTTCGGGCTTCACCTCGTTCAACATGACAATGACGGGGTCCGGCCCATCGTTGAAAAGCGTGGCTCGAAAGAAGGGTGGCTTCCTAAGCTTAGGCTCCATAGGAACCGGAATCGTTCCCGCCACACTCACGTCCACTTCTTCCTTGAACCCTTCTGGAACCTGAGCCTCCAACAAACGCTTAATGTCGGCTAATCCTCGAGCAATATCGTCTAAAAGAACGGTTTCGATCGGAGCTTTAACCCGCTGCACAGTTTCTGGTTCACTCAACCGTCTTCACTTCGCGGTGGATCTCCAACTCCATGAGTCGGCCTTCACGGTCACGAATGATCTTGACTCGTTCCACGTTTCTGAGGACAACCCTGCTTTCGGCCACACGCCTCAGCCTTATGCCCTCTCGGGACGGCTTGGATCCTCCACGCTTCGACACGGCCCAGGCTACGATTCCGATGAGGGCGATGCCGCCAAGAAGCAACGCTGCGACGATCCAGTCATCTCGAGCCAAGGCTTATCAATTAATTTAAAGAGTTCCTAAGCAATATTAGAGTTTAGGTGCAAAACTTGAAGCTCTTACTGATCTCGGCGTTGACTCAACCCATGCCTTACGACGGCTATGCTCCAGTCGAAAACCACGTCTATCAATTGGGGTTCCAATTAAAACAGAAGGGTCATGAAGTCAGCGTTGTCGCCCTTAAGGGAAGCCAACTTGGAGAAGGAATAGAGCTTATTGAAGCCCAAGACGGAGATGAGGAGAAGGCCTACTCATTATATAAGGACCGGCTGAACCAATTCGAATGCGTTTTAGAATTCAGCAACCTCAAATACTCCTACCTATTCAAACATGACGAGGCCAAGGACCTGAGGCTCCTCGGATGTGTCTACCCCTACCAAACCTATCAAAATGCGCCTCCGGTTCCCTTTCCCTGCTTCATAGCAACCAGCGAAGTCCACGCTCAAAGCCTATCCCTACGATTCGGCGTGGCTGCTCGAACCGTCTACTATGGTGTCCCGAGTTCAAATCCCGGCCAACGAGGAGACCGCATGCTCTATCTAGGCCGGATTATGAAAGAGAAAGGACCGCAAATAGCCATAGACATAGCCCGTCAGCTCCGAGTTGGCTTAGACCTGGTGGGCGAAGACGTCGCGGTGCCGGATCAACGCTTCTTGATTCAGCTGCTTCAACGCTGTGACGGCCGACTAGTCCGGTCGTATGGGCGAGTAAACGAGTCTACGAAACATGAGCTGCTCTCTAAGGCCAAATGCGTCCTTCTGCCCTATCTGTCCGACGATGTCGCCTATGCGTGTCTGCCGGCTATCGAGGCCCTCGCGCACGGGGTTCCCGTCGTCGCCTTGAGAAAAGGCGCCGTTGCCGAGATCGTTCAAAATGGCGTCAATGGCTTCGTTGTCGACCGTATGGATCAGTTGGCTGAGGCCGTCCGTAAGGTGGACGCCATTAGCTCGGAGTCGTGCATAGAGTCCGCGAAAACATTTAGCCTGGAAAACAGCATATTAGCCTATGAGAAGCTTGCTCAAGCTGTTATGAATGGGGAGGAGTGGTGAAATGGCTAGTCGTGAAACCGAGGGTCTTTTGCGTCGGCTCTTAGAGAAAATCTATCCGGAAGAAAAGCTGGACCGCATGATCGAGTTGCTCACTTCTATCAAGGATTTGTTGACGGTGGCTCCTCCGCCGGCTGGAGCAGTCACCATTGCCAACCTAGTTGAGCTTAGGGACATGATTGTGGATGCCAAAGCTAAGTATGGACAGTTACGGCTAGCTGACGACCTCTACGTGGAAACTATCGACCTGGGAACAGCCAGAGCCACGCCCACTGACTATTCGTCCACTTTAGCCGTGCCCCAAACCGTCGCGCTCACTATATTCCGATGCACAGGAACCTTCGACCTCTACCTGCAAAAAGCGGACAACGTCCATAAGATAACCTTCGACGCCATCACCTATCCTCAAACTTTTCTACTCGACTGGTTTACGCTGACCAAGGCCTACATCGTGAACACGGCTCAAAGCGGAAAATCCGCCGTAATCATAGCTTGGAGGAAGACAAGCTAAATAGAAATCTACGAATGATTGGGGAAGGTAACTAAAATGCCAGGATTAGCATCTTATGGTGTTCCGGTTCCGGAGATTGTTGACTACTTCTATAAAGGGATATACTACCACACGTGGTTTGAGAGCCTTGAGGCAATCGCTGTAACCAAGTCCGGATCAGGAGACGCCACCATAGAGCACCTTGGCATCATTATGAGCACCGGATCCACCATAAACAGTATGGTGGCAATCGCCAAGTCACCCGATTATCCCATGACCATCGGAACGTGGGACAAGAAAAGGCGATTCAAGACGAGGTTAGGCATTCTAAGGAATACCGCTCAGGCGGCGTGGATACTATGCGGCCACGATATCGGCGGTAACGTCAAGAAAGTAGGCTTTAAGGTGGTAGACGACGAGCTTTTCGGCATAGTAAACGATGGCACAGGCGACGTAACCACGTTTCTACAAAAAATAGTTGCACTCGGTAATTATCTGTTGGAAGCCATCTTCGTTCCGGGAGTTTCAGCGAGTTTCTACGTAGATGATACATTAAAAGGACAGATAACCACTCACCTTCCGTCGGGAACTGACGAATCAGCCCGGGTCATCGCCTTCCGAATCGAAAACCGAGAGGCCGCTAACAAGGAAATGTATTTCACAGAATACAAGTTCCTGCAAGAACCTTAAGCTTAAAAGACCGCACCACTAGCCACTTCCTTGTAAATCTCCATGTATCCCTTCGCCACCCTTTCACGGTTCCATCGGGATATGGCGTCTGCGCGGCAGGCCTTAGGGCTAAGAGAGTCCACGTTTCGAATAGCGTTCATGTAGTCCTCTAGGTTCAATTCGCATAGGAATCCAGTTTTACCCTCTTGGATGATTTCGGGGAATGCTCCCTCGTTTGAGCAAATAGCCGGTGTTCCGGATGCCAGCGACTGAACTAGAACGAGTCCAAAACACTCGCCCATTGAAGGAAAGATCAAGGCTTTAGCCCTCTGATACATTTCGAGTTGACGCTTAAAGCTCACGTCAGGCTCGATAACAAGGTTTGGAATGCCATTGCTCATTTCGCGATAGAATTGGCCATAATAAGCGTGGTCAGGTGTCCCAACCTTTCCGAAGCTTCCGGATAAGACGAAATTTTCTTCCGGCATTCTACGAGCTAACTCTATGAAGAGGTCAGGCCTTTTGGTAGGGTGCATTCGGCCCATAAATAGGAGATATCCATCCTTCTCGTAGGGGCGGTTCGGATCCGGCTGATAAAAATCGGTGTTGATTCCTCCCCAAACAACGCGTGTCGATGCCGGAAAACCCTGCTGAATGGCTAGGTCCTTCTGAAAATTCGACCAACAAACGAGGTTCTGACGCCAGAAAGGACGTTGAATAAGGGATCCCCAAGGAGTGGATAGCACGTTGGTTTTTCCAAGCCGCATCGCAAGAAAGTCGTGGGTGAAGTGGCTGTGGGTCCAATCGTGGACAACGTCCATTTCCATGAGGGTCTCTCGATAATATCGGACCGCATACTGCTCCTTCAGCCAGAAATCGCTCAAGTTGCCGCTAGGAATATAGTGTAGATAGCCGTTTGGGGGACATTGACTGTTAGGCAATGCCCAAAGGTGAACCTCATCGCCCAGCCGACCAAGAGCCTCGCAAAGGTCCCAAGTTTGGATTTCGCCTCCGTAGCCTTGGGGTGGGCAAGTATAAATGGGAGGAGGAATCACTCCTATTTTCATGTAGGCCTCTTCCCGATATTTAATCCCCAAACCCCTAAGAAAAATTCCTCAAAGGACTTAGGTTCAGGCAATTTATCTAATGCTCGATAAACTTCCATCCCGAGATTATTCCATAAGCATATGTGGACAGACTCGTGGTTGAGGAGCCCTGTCACGTTTAAGAAATCGTCTGGATTCCATCTGATTGAGGGGATGATCCTCATCCAGGGGTTCTTTCCTCTCTTTCCTCTAAAAGTCACTACTATGGCACAGCCGTGTTGCTCCTTTCGGATAGCCTCCTCCGTGAAGATGTCGACGTTGGAGTAGAAACGCGTCATCGCTCTCGCCCATACTCTAAAGCTGGGAAGTCCATTTTTCCGTCTATGACTTGTGCCCCGCACAAGTGGGCGCACTCAATGCCTAAGTCAACGAAAACTTTGAAGCCCAACTCATGCTTAACTCGAGAACAGAAGTGGACGTCCTCCGAAATAGTGACCTGATCCTGCATGATCATCTTCATGAACTCTACGACTTCCAGGGTTTCGTCTGGGTTGTCCGGGTTCATCATCTTGAACTTGTTAGACCGATCCGCGAGCTTCTCTAAAACAGAACGGTGAATCAAGCAGCAGCCCAGGCCCACCGCGTCACACTCGATAAGCTGGCCTCTAAGCACTTGGATTTCCTCCGGTCTCATGGGCTCAGGAATGCCTTTCGGGTTAACTCGGAAAACTTCAGGGAAAATTCTCGGGTGCCTACGCCAATACAAGGCGCTAACCATGGGGAGGCCGTGAGCAACCAGCCTGGGAACGATGTTCTGGGGAACAATGATGTCGCTGTCCCAAAAGAAGAGGTATTCCGCGCCTGAATGAAGCGCTTGGCTGGCTACGACGTTGCGGGCCACATCCACCAAGGGAATGCTGGTCTGGAAAAAGAAGATCCAGCCGGGCTCTCGTAGAAATCCTAAAGCAGCCTTAATCATGTCTCGAAAAACCGTTTCCTCCTTGAACAGCATGCCCACGGCTACTCGAGGCTTCTTGAATCGTTCGATATCCCACGCGATTTCAAATCCCCCCCATTTTCTTTATGCAAGGATTAACCACATTAAAGAATCGGAGGACCTCTTCTTTACGTCCGATGTGTAGTTTATAGTGCTGACCCTTGCATGTATACACTTTTGCCGATATTCCAATCAGTTTTAGCAACTCTTTAGTAAAAAGTATCAAGGGAAGGGAATCGTTACCAATAAGAATCCTAGACCAGCCTTTGCAGACGGAAAGCGAACCTTCGCTTTCGTAGAACCCTCTAATGAACTCCTTGGGGTATTCCCTTCCAACTAGGCGGTAGTTTTTTTCGTTGAGCTGAACAAACCATTCGTAGAATCCTCTTGAAGTCCACATAACTCTATACACTGGGATTCTATGGCGACCACTCCGCCGTTTCAACTTGAATATTTTCAATGTTTTTCTTCCCAGAATCTTTGACATAGCTCGGTTAAAAGACTCAACAAATGGCCGTTGAACAGCATCAAGAGCTATGCGATACCGAACGGTTCCATCCTTTCTCTTTTCCGGATAAGCTGCGCCGTCCCCTTTCATTACTCCTAGAACATACGAAAGTTCAGGGCAGTTCGGTATATCCCAAGCCAAGCGTCACACCTCTGCCACAATAAAGTAGTGGGCGTAGGGTTTTAAGTCTTCCACTCTATGCAGAAAAACTTTAACCTTGAGGTCATGTCTCTCCAATAAGGCTTGGATTTCCCCTCCTGTGAATTGTCTAAGGTGCCAATGATGCCTAAACTTGAACTCTGAAACATCCTTTACCAAGATGGGGATTTTCTTGATCAATTCAAGCTCTCCACCTTTAACATGGTCCTCCCAAGACATGAAGGGTTCAACTTGAGGATCCCAGTTGTATTCGTCGGGAACGGTGATCACTATCCTATTGCTGCAAACCCTTTTAGCCTCAGATAAGACAGTGTCCGGGTCCAAACAATGTTCTAGGACCTCGCTTAGAACTACACAATCGAAGGCTTTGTCTGTAAAGGGAAGATGGTGAATGTCAACCCAGAGGAACGGGTAAAGCGTTTCGTAATATGCAACATCGCACAGCGTGACGTCTCCTCGATAACCTGTTTGTTTCCATGTTTCCCCTGAGCCAGATCCACAATCGAGGATCCGTCCATACACGTGTTCAACTATCCATCGCCACCGTTTACGGTTGGGCTCATTAGGGTCTAGGGGCAATTTTATTAACTCACCAACAAATACTATGCACCATGAAGGCTCTTATAACTGGTGGAGCCGGATCTTTAGGCTCCTCGTTGACAAAGATTCTGCTGGGAAAAGGCTATGAAGTCAGCGTTATGGACATAATTCCAAGACACAGCGCCTTCAAGCTCGCCGACGTCATGGATCAGGTCTCATACTATTGGAAGAGCTGTGAAGACGTATCGGCTGAAAACTTGGAGGGAGTTGACCTCGCCGCCCACTGCGCGGCTCAGCCCGATAGACCTCTAGGAATTTCCAGCCCAATATACACTATTCACAAGAACACCATGGAGTTAGCCATGCTTCTCGAGGCTTGTAGAAAAGCCGATGTAAGCAAGTTTCTCTATCCTGGAAGCGGCACGATCTTTCTCGGCGTTCCTCCGGATAAGCAGCCCATAACAGAGGAAACCACCCCTAAGCCAACGAATCCTTACAGCGCCTCAAAATACATGGACGAAATCTTATGTGAATCCTACCGAGTTTGCTATGGTGTTCCAACAGTTATTCTTCGATCCGGCCTAGTTTATGGAGGAGCCATGAGGATGGACATTTCCATAGCCCAGTTCATATCTAAGGCCTTAAGGAACGAAAAGATAACGGTGAGGTCTCCTTTAACAACTAGAACGCCCTCGCATGTTGAAGATGTATTGAAGTTTTGGGAAGCCATCATAGAGGCGGATCCGGAGGAAGTGGTGGGACAAATCTTTCACTCAGTCTATGGAAAGGAATACACGATGCTGCAAATAGCTGAAACCGTTAAGAGAACCCTGATTAGCCGAAGCGAGATTGTGGAGGGACCATACGAACAGGGCGAAATCATAGGAGATAAGCCGGGACGCCAATGGATAGTATCAACCAAGAACGAAATTTTAAAAGTTAAGCCCACAATTGACTTGGCTGAAGGAATAAAGAAAACAACGCCACACATTCACTCTAAGGTTGAATAGATTGAAGGTTTGCTTAATTGTTCCTCCTAGGCCCTACCTGCTGAATCAGAAGGCTTTACCCAACCTCGGAATCTTAACTGTGGCAGCTGTTGCTAAGCAACTTGGCTGCGAAGTTGAAGTCTACGACTTCGCCGATAAATGGACCTATGTTGAGGCTGACCTTTACGGAGTCTACGTTTCAACCCCGGACGTCCACACGTCCATAGCAATTTTGAAGTGGCTCAAGGAGAAGGGAGCCGAGAAAGTAAGTGCGGGTGGACCCCACGCCACGCTTATGCCGAAGGAATGTTTAGAGGCTGGTTTTGACGCTGTCTGTGTTGGAGACGGAGAAGTTGGCTTCCCTAAGATTTTGAAGGGTGAAAGAATCGCGGTTGGATGGCTCAAAAATATTGACGAATCGCCCCATCCAGATCGATCATGCGTAGATTTGAAAAGCTACGATTTTAAGGTTGGAGACGTTCAATCCACGAGCATGATGACGTGTTATGGGTGTATTTGGAGCAAATGCGCCTTTTGCTGCAGGCCCCCCCACGACCTTTTAAGATTCCATAGTGCCGACTGGGTTATAGAGGACCTGAAACAGATATCGGACCTAGGGTTTAGAGGAGTCATGATCTATGACGACGAGTTCTTCACCTACCCAAAACGGGACCGCCAAATCATCAAGGAATTAGGCCGGATGGAATTCTCTTGGAGGTGCTTCGGTCATGCTCGATGGATACTGCGCAACAAACAACTCGTCAATGAAGCTTCTGAGAACGGTTTGAGGGGAGTCTTGATTGGCGCGGAGAGCGGAAGCCGTCAGATTTTAGAAACGATAAACAAGGGTTCAAACCCCCAGATGAACAGGGAAGCCATCAGGCTTCTAAGTTCTAAGGGTGTAAGCGTCAAAGCAGCCATGGTTGTAATGTTGCCCGGAGAAAGTCCAGAAACCCTGAGCGAAACTTGGCAATTCTGTGAAGACGTAGAACCCTACGTTGATGATTGGGACTTCACCATGTTGGCTCCTTATCCTGGAAGCAAAATATTCGAAATGCCTGAAAAGTTCGACCTGAGATTTGACAAGCGTGACGTTTACAAGGCCTACAAGGGAAGCGGAACTGAATGCTGGGAGCCGCCCAAAATTTCAACCAGCAAGCTATCTTTCCAAGAAGGATTAAAATGGAGAGACGCTTTAGAGCAACGCTTCAAGTTTAAAAATAAAATGGAATTTTAAGGTGGTCGCCAGAGCCTCCAAGCACGCCAAAGGAATGCGCTTGACTCAGTCACTGCCGTGAACACCGGAATGGCGTAGTTCACGGTCTTTGCCCTTACTCCATAGGCTGGCGATGACCCGCTCACCCATTCAAGGGCCACTTGATAAGCATTGTCGGGGAAAGCCACGCTGAAAGTGATGGCTCCGCTGGTAGCGCCTGAGCTTACGGCTACGGGTCCTCCTGCTTGAATGAGGGTTGGGCTGAGGAATCCGCCAGGGTAGCGTGGGGCTGGAACGCTCAAGTTTAGGGCCTTCCATAAATCAGCCTATATGTGAGGGACACGGACATTGGACCTGCTGAGGTCAACGCCTGTATCACATGGTCTTCCTGAACAACTCTTATGGGGATCCTCGGCGAGTAAGGTGAAAGCGGCGCTATTTGCTGGTCGTCTACGACGATGCTGTGGCTTGGTCTAACAGATCCACTCGGAATTTGAGCAATCTGGACACGGTTGTCATTGTTGGTTCGGTTGGAGTAGCTGATCTCCTTGACCTGCATGTGCATCATTTTGGGCACGATTGGGCCGAAGGTAGCCGCGCCCGTGTTCACTTCCATGCGCAGGTTTTTCCAGTCATACATTGTTAGCCCACTCCCCTCACTGCTCGTTCAACTTCCTCTCGAGTCGCTAGCAACGAAACGGGCAGGACCTTCCACCAGTCCCTGTAACTTTCCTTGCTGGCTCCCCAAGGACTGTCCACTCCACCGATCGTGGCGAAGGTGCATTCGACTCGGCGCTCAAGAATCTTCATGATGAGATCCGGGTCCTTAATAGTCTCGATTTTGAGGCGGTTCACAATGAACCTTATCATGGGCTGAATCGCATAGGGCGCGTAGTTGTAGAAGGCCCATCCGACCAGGGGTCCATACGGAACGAAGAGCATGGACCTTGGACTCGGAGCGTTTAAGGGCGACTCAAAACCGTCTATGAACCCGAAGATGGTGTAGGTTGGCAGGTGCAAGCCCACGTCCAACTGGTTGATCTCGGTTTCACGTGGATAGGCTGGGAACATTCTGAGGACGCCAGGACTCATCCCATAGAAGAGTTGGTAGGCGTGAGTCTTCTCCTTCACGGCGAAGATGTTTGTTGCAGCCAACGTGTCGCTCTTCAGCTCTTTCGGTGCCACGTATTGAGCAGCAGCCATTTCAGTTGCGCCCACTCCGAAGACGTCAGATATCTCCGTGATCAAGTCGTAGAAAAGGGGAAAGAGCTCCCTATGTGTCACCCTGAAGAAGATCCAGCCGTCTCTAAACCCAAAGCCTATGTTGTAGTTTTCCTTCACGAGGTGCTTGTCTATCCTAACTAAATAGTCCTCGTATTCGACCATTCCCATCGGTCACCCCTTTTATGTTACCCAGGGACCTAAGGGCTTCCTATGCTTAGAGTCCCTCAAGCAACACCGAGAAGCTTTGAGCGCTTAAGTCAACTGCGGCGCTTGGCTCCCTGCTTCCAGTGTAAATTGCTAGTTGGAAGGCGTTTCCGCCTGTGGTCATTCCACTCCGCACCGACCCTGTGACAACCGCGCAAGTGTATCCTCCGGTTCCCTGCAAAGCCGTGGCTCTTTCAATTCGCTTTAGGATAGTGGAGAAGAGCCAAACTCCGCCAGTCGCGTAGCTGGACGGCCCTTTGAATGATTCCACGACCATTTTGTAGGGAGGCCGAAACCTCGAAGCTAATCTTTCTGTCTCTATGCTCAACTTGAGGGCCTCCCAGGGTTACTCTTGTCCCGCACCGACCATGAATTCCGCTAAGGCGAAGCACATTCCCATAGGGGCTAGTCCTTCAACGACTCCGTTGCCGATGATGTTGCCCCTCATGTAGAACTTTCCGTTCTTGCCGACGTAGACGGCGGCTGGGAGCCTAGCCACGAAGAGGTCAGCGACAGCCATGAACCCCACTGGGAAGATTTGGTATTCGGTTGGTCCTATGTGGAAGTAGGCCTCGGTCAGTTTTGGAGCGGCAATGTCCATGAGCTTGGGGATGCTGATAGCCACACGGTTCTGAGGGTTGCCGTAGGTGGTGCTCGTGGTTGACAGGTCCACAGGCACACTTGAGCTTCCGAAAATGTTGTTCCACCCAGCAGTTGCGAAGGTTTGAAGCCAGTTGGCGGCTCCGAGGATCAGCTTAGACCGGATGAGTTGCATGCCGATCTGTCCTGAGCCCGGAGAGACTCCTCCGAAGCCCGCTGCAAGCTGTTTCTTGGCGATGCTCGCGGCGTAGAGGTATGTGTCTCGATCTTCAAGGAAAAGCATCTGCAAATCTCGGCTTTGGCTGAAGTATCCGGATAGCTTCACGAGGTCACGGTCGAAGATGGCGAGTTCCGGGTCGGTGAGGTTCTCCCAGGCGAGCTCGATTCCACCAGCCCAAAGGCTGATGGATCCTGGGCCGGATAGGACCGCTGGCGATATTGGGACTCCGATGCCCTTAGGATAGTCGACTCCTGGAACAAACGGTTTAGCAGCCATGTTTTTCACTCCTTTCCTAAACAAGATTTTTAAGGATTCAAGCTAAAAGGTTATGTGACACATGCGTGCCAAAGCCGGGATCTCCATGCCGGAAGTGAGCGGTTTTCCTTCCAAGAATGAGCGTATCCGCATCCGATGCGACCATGAAGTCCTAGTCCAATTCAAGAAGGTAGCGGCTGAGTTCAACAGTCAAGAAGAAGCGATTAAAGCCCTTATGGACCTCTACGAGAAGTGTGGAAAAACTAGGGTAGGGCCTCAAGTAAAGTAGCGCATACGCTAGAAAGCCGGAGTTTTCAAATCTAAATCTTACAAGCCTATCTTAGTTGGGGCCTCATTTGCTCCGGCCTAAGCTGACCTGCCGGTCTTCCCTTCAACTTCAGCTCGATAGCTTCTTTACTGACTTCTTTTCCTGCCACCGCGCCGGTTATGAGGCTGTAGGCACTTTTGATGACCAAGGGCTCGCTGGCCAACATGAGAGCTTCTAGTGGGTCCACCCAAGCACCGGCGGGAACCACCAGTGAGCCTATTAAGCCGATTCCGAACTCTGCGCCTCGAGTGGCATGGATGATCTTTGGATCTACATCAAGATAGTCTTCCGCGACTTCCAGAATTCCGGGGACAGCCGCAACCCCAACCTTTACAAGCTTTACGGCCATCACTCATTCCTCAATACCATAGAATAGTTTAGTTTGGCATTTAAGTTTTTACGTTTACTTCTTATCTGAAACTTCCTTCTTTCTACGTTTCTTTTTCTTTGCAGGGACGTTTGACCATCTCATTGCACAATATGACATCGTCCTTCTCCTCCTAATCCACCTTCTCGGGCCACAGAAACTTTCGGACCTTAGTCGCGTCCTCCTCGAGCCATTTCTTAGCCGGCTCTCCCATGTTGATGATGAGGCTGGCTAAGTCCGGCCGATCCTCTTTGAGCCAGTTTAAGTATAGGCTTGCCGTGAAATAGTCGGCGGCTCTGTTGTGAAGTCGTTTGAACCTTCGCGCTAGCTTTTGGCCGAAGCGTCTGTCCTTCTCGCTGCTGACATCTATGGATTGAGTTCCTTTGGTGATTGCTTCGTAGAGATCGTCGGCCGTGAGATCCTTTAGACGCTCAATTAGGAAGCCTCTCGCAACCTCTAGTCCGGCCTCGATCGTGAGCTCCAAGCCGACCCTTTTGAGGAATGCTCGTATCCGTTTGCTCAAGCTTGCTTAGTCGCCTCAGCTTCGTATTGGGCTCCGCAGCTCGCGCATGTGACCTTGTCGCCTGGCTTAACGTCTGGAGGAACTGATATGGTTGCGCCGCACTCTTCACACTTGTATTGCCTAACCTCTCCAGCCGGCTTTCCTTTACCTGGCCTTGCCTCTTCCTCCTCTTCCTCTTCCTCTCCCTCTTCAGCTTCGCTCACGGCCCGGGCCACGGCTCGACCCACTCGTTTGAGGGCTCCTTCGGCTATGGCTGTTCGCCGACGTTTCTCCTGGACGTCAGCCCATGCTCGGCGGCTATCGTCTCGATACTGCTGAAGCCTAAGCTGCCATCGTCGATCGCCCTCCTTCATGTCCTTCATGAACTGGCGGTCCGCTTGCCTGATCTCCTTCTGGATCCTCAGGTATTCCGGCGAGCCTCCGAATAGCCCGATTTTCTGGGCGGTTTCGACGCCTTCTGGTGTGCTCATGAGCTTGTCGAACCAAGACTCCTCCTTGTGGCCTCCTTCGGGCGTGGCTATGGCGATGCCTGTTTTGATGGCTTCCACGGTGCTGTCCACGATGTCCTTAGGGCTCATGGCTCCTGCCGGCCCCTCCCGCACAGCCTTGATCATCTCCGCGAGGTCAATGGTGATCTGAGGCCCTGCGGCTCCAGCTTCGCGCATGGCCTTGTTCAACTCGACGACGTCCTTTACGGTGATTTGTTGTCCTCGCTGGCCCATGCCGAAGGCCATGGCTACCAACGCCGGGTTGTTCGATTGCATCGCGATGAGGGCTCCTAGTGCTTGAGGCTCCAGAGACTTGAGCCACTCGTTGACGACCTTTGGGTCGGCTCCGCTCTGGATCAGGGTGGTGATTAGGGTCTGAGTGGTTGTTGGCCCCTCTGTTTCGCCCTTCGAGGATGATGTTTTCTTCAATATATTAACCTCCTTCTCGGTTTCAAGTAGATATTTGTCCAACTCTAACATTTTGAGTCTGTTCACTTTCCGTTTAGCGGCCTGTTTTAGGGCTTCATCTAACTCGTCTTTCCCCTCTTCCCCCCGTCCTCCGCCGATCAAGGTTGGACTACCCAGATACTCATCTAAATCCAAAAACCTTATTCTTGCTCGTGGTTTCCCCTCTTTCTTTGCCATTTCAGGCCTCTCCTTCTATCTCAACTGGAAGATCAATCATCAACTTTTTCCCCCTCAACGATACAACCGTTGGGTGAATTCCGTAAACGGCCAGTATGTCCTTTGTGGCTAAGTCGAGGAAATCTGAGAAGTCTCCTCCCCATGTGCGTCCACGCCTCTCGGTCTCGGCTTTGAAAATGTTGTATCTCCAGAAAATCTCTGGGTTGAGAGCTACCTTGTAGTTCACCTTCTCACCCACAACCTCTACATCTTCAGCCTCGAGAGGCGACACTCCACGTGGCAACTTTTCAAGTCCGCGTCCCGCGTCCTCTCTGAGAATCTCAACGACCTTTCTGGCAACTTCACCAACAAACTCCTTGGGGAGCCCAGTGACTTCACCGGGCCGAGTTGCTGGGGGGGCAGTTTCACCGGATGAACCCACCGAACCGCCTGTGCCAGTGCCTGCCTGGGAAGTCGATGAGGCGGCAGGTGGTGAGGTAGTTCTTTTTTCGACATACCCTAGTTTCCTCAGCTCGCTTTTAACGTTCCAGAGGGTGTTCTTTTTGACACCTACTTCCCTGCAAATCTTGTCATCGTCCCTTTCCCCAGCCAAAATCTTTTGGGCCACAAGAAACTTCTTGGATCCCTCCCTATAAGGAATCTTGACTTTAGAGGCATTGTTCTCTGCGGACATGTTCATTCTCCACAACTGGATTCTAGTGAGTTCAATAGAAAGATGGGGTAGTTTCTATTTTAAGCTTTTCACCCTTGAAAAGCCTTTATAATAGGTTTATTATGTTTAACTTGGGGAGATAACGTTGGCTCGTGGTAAACGTATTTTGGGAGCAGTTATTGAGGAACTCATCGGGTTGTCCACAATGCTGATCCCTGAGCCCAAGCCTAAGCCAGCTCAACTCAGCCTAGAAGGGTTTGGGGGCGACGAATCTATGGACAACATTCAAGCCATGAAGGGGCTGCTGGGTGAACTCCGGGAGAACGAGGCCTTCACGTCTTGTCCAGGCTGCATGGCTCACTTAGATAAGATCGAGGAGCAATTGAAGTGGGCTGAAGAGAGGATTCCAAGCTACGAGCGAGTGGTCCAACTCAAACGGTTGATGCATGAGTTACCCGAGTTAGTGAAGCCCATCCAGGAGGCCAGACCCGAGGTCAAGGCTGAGGCCCCACCGCCGACGCCACCGCCGGTGAAGGAGGAGGAAACCGCGGCCGAGTGCCTCGAGTGCGCTCTGAACGCGACTCTGGACGCTAAGCGATATCTGAAGGAGGCTCAAGCAGCCGACACCCAAGAGCGATATCTTCAGCGTCTCATAGGTGTAAAAGAAGAGCTTCAACACGCCCAAGACCACCTCAGCGACAAGTTTCCGGAGTTAGCCACGAAGGTTCGCCAGCTGAGGAAGACTGTGGACCCCATTATATTGAAGGGCGAGATGGTGAAGCCTCTTCCAATCGGCCTCTCGGACCTAGAATCCGTTCAAGGCGAGATCCTCAGTTTGGCCCACAAGGAATAGGCAGGTGAATAGCATGGCAGAAATTACAGGTTTTGCTAGAACACTTATTTTGGCCTTGGGCGGCGCTGGAGGAATATTGCTTTCGGAGGGTCTCATACGTTGGCTTTCTAAGGTGACGGGTGAACCTGAACCTACAGGTTGGGATAGAGCCCTTGTTTTGGTAGGGGGAGGTTTCTTTGGGACAGTTGCCACTCATGGTGCCATACACTTGGTGCAGATAGGAGCCGGCAAGTCCGTGCACGGCCTGGAGCTCAGACTCGTGAGGAGAGCCCAAGCTGTTCCTCAAGTCCGCTAGAACCTAAGAATGAGAGCCAACAGTTCGCTATATTTTTTATTATATGTAGAGGTATAACCTTTCTTACACTATGCAACCTTCTCTTGTTCTAAGGAGTAGAAAAATCTTAAAGCAGATCCTGCAACCAGATGTGCCCCTCATTGTGAACTTCAGCGGCGGAAAAGACAGCCTAGTGTGCCTACTCTTGGCCCTAAGTGTAACTGATCGCGTGGAATGTCTCTATTTTGACAGCGGCCAAGAACTTCCTGGGACCCTACGATATGTAGACGATCGTTGCAGAGAGTTCGGTGTCTCCCTTAATGTGAGCCATCCCCTCAAAGATCGCATACGCCACAAAGAAATCCCCGACCACATTAGGCTGCTTCCCGATTATATTCGTTGGTGGGGCTATTTTCCTACAGAGGTTTATCGCTACTGTGGTCTCTGGCTGAAACACCGGCCTGGAAGAATCTATTGTCGGAAAAAGTGGGGATACCAAACACTCTACAAGGTTGTTGGGATCCGGCTGGATGAAAGTCAGGTGCGCGGCTTCAAATATGGCCACCCCCTGTCGTGGCGTCGCTATAGGGGAAGATATGTGCGCCCGGACATGGAACATCGTGGTAGCTACCTAGTGTATCCGATTCTTAAGTGGACCCGCAGAGACGTGGTTGAGTTCTTATCTGAGAATAAGGTAGAAATCCACGAAGGCTACAAACACTTTGGAATGAGCGGCTGCAAGTGGTGTCCCATAGCTAAGCCTTGGCAAATTAGGGCCATTGCGCACAAACACCCCGGAATCTACGACGATCTGCTTGAGGCTGAAAAAGACATAGGGAAGCCAGCGTGGTCACATAAAAACCTCTGGCTACGGGAGCTCATACCATAGCAGAGCCAAAAGGTAAGGTTTTGAGTGACCGCAAGGCTTAATCTTAAAGAAATAGAGGGAATATTGGAGAGTTGACCATGGGTGAAAGTGAGAGTCCAGAGCCGGTTGGGATAAGGATTGTGAAGGCCTTGAGCGAGGCCATCGGCCCAGACGCAACCCGCGCCGACCTCTGTAGGGTGGTCTCCAAGATTGAGGACGACCTAAGGCGCAAGGTTGACTCGGCGATGTTCACGAAAGACTACACGACGGCGGATAGGCACGTTGATGAGTTGGTGTTCTTAGCAAGGCTTAAGCCGGAGATGTGTCCCGCGAGGTGATTGTAATGGCTGAGGAGAAGGTTAAGTGTAAGACGGAGTTCGACGAGTTCATCCAAAAAACCGGTGACTGGGTAGAGAAGCAAAAAGAGCTCCTAGAGGTTACGCCTACACCAGAAAAAGTAGAGGAAATAACCAAAATCTACATGGATGTCATAAAGAAGGGCAAAGAGTTCGCAGCATGTGAGTTCAAATGACGATCGACTACGCTTGCCGCCATATATTCGAGGATCTGATAAACGCAATCTTAGTGCGTGCAGAAATGGATGAGTCAGTAAACCAAGTCATAGAGAAAACGGGAACAGAGTGGGACTACGTGCGGAGGGCAATCGATCCTGCCATGTCAACCCAAAACGTTGAAGTTCAAAAGATTATGCGTGAGCTCTTAGAGTGTGAGTGCCCAACCTACCGAGAACAGCGCCGAAAATGACTATGAAGGTGTTTGTTTGTCTCCCTCCCCTAGCGTAGAGGAAATGAGGGCCTTAGGCACAGCTCTGAAGATGTATGACGACTTCAAGAGGGTTGATGACGTAGCCTTTGAGTGGATAAAAGCCAAGTGGAGAGAGGCGAAACCTGAAGAGTTAGATGAAGATCAGAGGCTAAGATATTATGATTTAAAGAAGCGATTTGAGGATAGGGTTGAAGGCCTTAATAGTAAGATAGATCGTTTCATAAAGAAGTATGGGGTAAACCCAATTCTGCGATACGAAGAAAACAAAGTAACGATTGGTTTTGAGGACGAACAAGCAAAGGGCTACAAAACCTACCTATTAGAAGTGCCTGAATGGTTTGAAGAGTTGATCTGGCCCAAACCAGCTGTCCCTCCTCCCCCTGTCCCTCCACCAACTGTTGCACTTCCACGTGCATTAACCCTCACCGAGATAGAGAAACTTGAAACGATGTTCACAGATAGGCTACGCATGGCAAGAGTGGAACCAGAAAAGTGGATGAAGGAGTTCCTTGACACCCTTGACGAGATCAAGTATCTTCCCTATGAAGAGGCAGAAAAAGAGATCACCAAACTAGCTAAAGACGTCATAGAAGCAGTTAAGCCGCCTCCACCACCGCCTCCTAAAGCGGTTCCTCCACCCGCAGAGCTTGTTCCACCACCAATCCCGAAACCAATACCGAAAGGGGAGCAAGTGATCCAGCGTGAGTGCTACGACCTTTTCAGCAAGCTATGGAACGAGATAAGAGCAGGTGCTGCAATGGAGGTCTCAATACCGGAGGTTTCATCTCGGACAGGCATAGCCACGGAGTTAATTCGTAAAGCATTGTCCCGTGCCCGCGTCAAAAACTTAGAGAGGGTTGAACGCTTAGCGAACAAGCTTTTGGAATGCGAATGCTTAAAGGAGAGGACTTAAGTGGGGCGCAAGTCAGTTATCGCTGAAGAACTCGAACTGGATGTGTTCGATCAAGCCTGTCTTGCTATGGGGCTTACGGAGGAACAATGCGACATCATGAGGGAGGCCGCACAAGAGTTATGTCCTAAAGAAGGAAGAAAGAAACGTAAACCAAGCGATTACAACATTTTCATTGGAGAATGTGTGAG
>Ga0315310_10000966_pt1 | contig 18063 bp, 18 predicted proteins | sample TDP5_MG_FD_203630 | JGI IMG/M metagenome (GOLD analysis project Ga0315310, IMG submission 203630) | Freshwater sediment microbial communities from Lake Towuti, South Sulawesi, Indonesia - TDP5 | ecosystem: Environmental > Aquatic > Freshwater > Lake > Sediment | place: Indonesia: South Sulawesi... | reverse complement strand
GGGGTCTTGTCTAACGCCGTGGCTGAGTTGACGATGGGGCTGATCCTCTGCCTCTCGAGGAAGATTCCCGAGGCTGATAGGCACGTGAGAACGGAGTGGGCTAAGGGTTCTCGTTTTCCCTCCGGCATGGATCTTGAGGGCAAGACCCTCGGCATAATTGGGTTAGGGCGCATCGGACATGCCGTAGCAACGAGAGCGAAGGCATTCGATATGGAGATTGTCTACTATGATTCTCGTCGGAATCGGGATGTTGAAGAGGCTCTTGGAGCCCGTGTTCTGGAACTAGATGATCTCCTAAGGCTTTCAGACTTCGTTTCGATTCATGTTCCGTTAACTAGTTCGACAAGGGGCTTCATAGGTGAAAGGGAGCTGAAGCTCATGAAGAGGGATGCCTATGTCATCAATACTTCGAGGGGTGCTGTCATTGGTGAAGAGGCGCTTTGCAGGGCGATAGATGAGGGGTGGATCGCGGGCGCCGGTTTGGATGTCTTTGTTAAGGAGCCTCTTCCACTGGATAGCCCTCTAGTGAAGTTGAAAAACGTGGTATTGACTCCTCACATGAGTACATCCACCGTGGAGACAAGGCGGAAGATGGCTCAGGTAAACGTGGAAGACATTAGGAGGGTGCTACGAGGTGAGCCGCCGCTTAACCCTGTTCCAGAACAGAGAGGAAAAATCTTCCAAAAGCCTGAATGATCTGGGAGGCAGTTGGCTCGCATCGTGGATTGGGTTCAAATGAGTTTCGCAAAGCCTTGAATATTACATATATGCATTGGCAAAGAAGGAGAATTAGATACGGTAATCCGAGAGTTTAATTTGTTGATTTCCACATCGCGTGGAAACGAGGATGACGCCTGCTCCGAAGCATGGTTTCTCTTGGGGGAGATAGGTGACAGAGAGTCGCTAGTGGAGAAGACGAAGATCCTGGGTTTGACCGTCGCCAAGACGATTCTAGACCCGTTCAAGGTCGTTGAGGCTTTCAGAAGGATTTTGGGTGAACGCCCAGAAGAGTTTCGTTACATCCTTAGAGTCATCCCCGTGGAGCTGGTTGTTCGCACCGACCTGGACGAGGTTAAAGAGGCTGTGGCTAGGCTTTCATCCAAGATATTGGAGAGCGAAACCTTCCGTGTTACTGTTGAGAAGAGGCATACTACGCTTTCGACCAGCGAGGTAATTGAGGCGGTCGCTGCAGACATTGATAAGAAAGTAGACTTGGAAAATCCGGATAAGGTTATTTTGATCGAGGTTTTGGGTCGATTGACAGGGGTTTCAGTCATAAGACCGATGGATGTGCTTTCGGTCGCAAAGGAAAGACTGATCTAGCACACGCCTTGCTGAACCTATTTTGTTCAACTAGTAGTCTGTTTTTTTCCTTTCTCTTTGCTTTCACAGGGAATGGAAGTCGCTTGCGAAGATGTCAGGTCTTCCTTGAGAAGAAAGCCTCTTATCAGCTTGGAAAACTAAGCGAAGATGCAGAAAGGATGATAACTGCTGCCTCACACATCTTACGAGATGAGGGCTTTTTCTCCAAGACCCAATGTCAAGAGACTGCAGGATACAAAAAACATTATGGGCTCCGAGTAGACAAATCCAGGATAATACTATTCGAGCTAGGATCTGAAAGGCCAATGGTTGTATACGCAATACTACCGCGCAAGGTAGCATGTCGAACCTAATGCCTGAACCATTTATCGCCTTTCCAGTAAATTTCATATGGAGGCCCGCGGTAGGTTGATATCTTGGTTTTAGTTCTTGAATTTCTCCGTAAGCCCGTCAAATGATCTCTTTTTATCTATTTTCTGTTCACGGGTGCCAGGAGGAAGTAGGTAATAAAGTTCTGTCTCGCCTTTGTCTCGCCGGATTATCGATGAGGAAGGCCTCAGTCCGGATCGGCTGATAGCCGTTCACAGTGACGCTGAAGAGGATTCTAGGTGTCATCTTGAGATAGCGAGACGTGGGGATGGGTCGAGTATGACGGCCTGACCGAGGAAAACGCCGAAAGAACTCTGAGTCTACTGCATCTTATGGTAAAGGAGGGGTTTGAGGATCGGCTTCTCTTGTCGCAGGATGCAGTATAGTATCATGTTTTGAGGAGAGAAGGGGGTAGTATTCGCGGTACGCATATCTTGTGAGAGGGTTGTTCCGCTCACGCTAGCGAATGGGTTCAACCGTGAACTGGTACATAGAATTTTGGTGGAGAGCCCTGCTCGGACATTCCAGATAGAACAATAGGTGTGAACTACACTGGGCTTCTTAGGGTTCTGCTTAGAAATCAAATGGGCACAGCGCCGATGAAAGCTAGGAGGCAGGGTGCACTTAACGCATAAGCTTATGAGCGGGGTCGTGTGAACTGTGTACACACAGTAAAATGTAAGAGCACGGGGTGAGGATTTTGACGAAGAATCTGACCATCTCAATAACTGACGAGCTGGAGAGAAGAATGGAAAAGATGCCTGAAGTCAACTGGTCTGAGATATGTAGGCAAGCGATTGATAACTATATCAAAGATAAGAAGATGCAATTCATTCGTGGACTTGTTGACCAAGAATGGTGGGTTGCGCCGCTCGTGTACACATGGCCTGGCAGAGAGCGTGTCTGGGATGAAGAGGTGAAGGCCGTCAACGCTATGATGGACGAAATCGACGAGTTCCCCGAATGGGCACTCCAGATCAGAGGTACGATGCCCAATCGGGACGGGTTCGAAATGTGCACACACCGTTGGCTAGATGGACTCGACCATGTGATCTGGGAGATAGGAGCAGAGGACTTCCGACCATCGAAGGCTGGCTGGTGCGGCGACGTGCCCGGCAGGATTGTCGACGCAGCCGAGCAAAGGGCAGCTGCGGTTCAAAAATGGATCGATCGACTAGTTCCTCCTAAGAACGGGCTGGTAAAGCAAGTATTTGACTGGCTCGGCGAACCAACATTGGAGAAAACGGAGGCAGCCCGTTGCTACGTCGAACTTCTTCGAGCCTATTTCTTCCAATCGCATGATCACGCTAAAGCACTCTCAGAGCAGTGGCGTACTGGTGCTGACAAGAACGACATCCTAAAGCTCATTTTTGAAGGCGAGGGTTTCGATGGCTTGCTACAGAACAGGTGCGGCTTCAAAATTATAGACCGCCTCGATCTGTATATTCGCATCATCGGTGGCGACCTTTCCCAACTTGCGGACAGACAGGGCATATGCAACAGCCAGCTACGGTTCATTCCGAAGGATGATCCTGCACGTCTAGAAAAAACCGTAGGATATCTTTGGGGATGGCAAGCTTACCTCCTTGGGAAGGATGAGCAGTGGCTGCGGGAAAATAAGCCCGAATTGGCAGGCGCATCGATCCATGCGCTACGTGGTGTTTCTCGGAAAGGTGAGCCCACACCTCTACGTCGTTGGTTAGTCGCCTCGTTGTTAAAGTCTACCAAGTTGTGGTGCCAGTACGCCCTGAAGGTTATCCCTGCTGATTCTGTTCCAGAATACGCCCGAGACTTGCCTGATGTTATCGCCGGAATTGAAGGCTCAGCTAAAAAGGTATGAGCGCCTCGGGTGCAACGAAGATTGAGCGCACAAGTAGTATGGGTGAAGTTGAAATGATGGTTTTGGCTGACTACAAAAATGTTCCCATAGGGTTTGAGCTACTTCGAAAGGATGTCTTTCTCCCTTTCGAAGGAATGTTCGAGCTGCCTTGGACAGAGGATGAGGGCGATTTTCTTAGCTTCGGCCTGTGGGATGTATCTGTGCGGAAACGCGAGCCTGAGCAGTGGGATGACGAGATTCGCTACATCAACCAGATGCAGAGAGCGCTAGGCGATCTGGACGAGGATACGCGATTCCTCAGGATCCAGATAAGCTGTTTCGAGCGATGTTGGTACAACTTCCCTGAGAACATCAACATCATTTTACAGGGTATTAACCAGGGACGACCGGAGGCCGAACATGTCTCCTGCGAACCCCCTTGGTCGAGCATCTCCACGTTGCTGCGAAGGCGTATAGGTGTCGTGTCGCATCCTGAAATTTGGGACCGCTACTTCGAGGCGTCCACCGGATACGACCCCAATCGGTCGCCTCGTCAACGCCTTGCGAGGGCGTATATAGGTATATTAAATTGGTGGTCTGCGAGGGGCGACCTAACCTGTCTGAGATCTGAGATGCCAGAGTATGGTGAACTAGCAGAGAAAGTATACAGTTGGCTGGGGGAGCCCACCAAACTGAAACGTCTCTACGTGGAGCGGATAAAGATGCGGCTGACCGGCCAGGCCTATCCACAGACAGCGCAGAGTATGAGTAAGTATATCGGAAAGGAAGCCGAAGAGATGGGAAAGGTAATCGATCGGTGCGTCGAAGCGGAAACCGGCGTGAAACGTGAGGACGATCCCATTCTCAGTCGGATAGGAATGCAGGACTTATGCCATCACGCCTTCTTTCGCCGCACAGATATTCAGATAGCCAGCGTTGGTGCGAATGAGTGGCGAGCCCTTCCAGAAACCGGAGAGGGCCGACGGCATATCGAGAAGAATATTACCAACTACTACCATGCTTTGAATTCCTGGCTCGGTCACAAGCCACTATCTCAGGCAAAGGATGAGTGGCCAGAAGGCGCTGAGACAACGGAGAAAGTTTATGCCCTTCTAGGAGGGGATAGCCCCACAAAGCGATGGCTGGTTGCCTCTCTATGGAAGACCATCAAGGAGAATCACAGGAATAAGGGAAGAGGCGAACTGGATAGCCATCCTGAGAAGTTTGAGCCTTCATGGATAAAACTAGAAACATGATTGCGAAAAAGAATACCGCATTTACAATTCCGAAGGATATCACATTGCGATGATCTAGAGCCGCATAATCTCCGTAGAAGATTGGTCTAAAAGTGCATGACTTATAGCGCAAGAATCCGCCCAAAACTTGCTTTTGCGGGAAATCTAGATGATAATCTAAGCCTATCCCAAGATACATAATATCTCTGTAGTCTTGAAGAATGTAAACGTTTCTGAACCCCGGGATAAATACATACTTTCGTTCATAATTTTCCCAGAAAAGCAAAATCTAGGCAACTGTTTGACCGAAAATAAGCTAGGAAAAAGGCCTAAGATTCATGCCATATGGGACCTTTGGCTAAATCCAAACATTGTTCTATATCCTTCAATTCTCCGCGAAAGTTGTTCCAGTAGATTACATACTTCAACCTGAAAGGCGTCAACAATATTCAGTCGGGATATCTAAATAGATGGGATCTCAATTTTACGGTGGGTCAAGGATGACTGAACTCGTCAAAATCGAAGAAAAAGGCAGAATAGTTATTCCAAAGAGCCTCAGGGAGCGAACTGAAATGAAGGAGGGAGACTACGTGAAAGTTACAGTGAAAGAAAAGACTATAGTTGTGATGCCTCTAGAACCCGTTGCTGATAAGTACTTTAGGGCATTTAGAGTAGACAGGTGGCCTGAAGATTTGGACGAGTTTGTATTTGAGGTGCTGAAAGAATGGTGGAAGCCAAAATCTACATAGACAGCAATATCTTTGTATACTGGCTTGGCGGCACCCTTCCTTTGGCGAAACGGCTCATAGATGGATCGAGAGGATCGAGAATGCTCCTCGAGGGAAATATGTTACACCAAGCCTAACAGTTTATGAGACGATAGTGATCATCGCAGGTCTGACTGGTGGAAGCCTAAAGGATAGATCTATTGTCGAAGGAGTCGTAGACCCTATAACAAACCTGAAGGGTCTAATTATCGAGTCGTTGACCCCTGAAGACCTTCGCCAAGCATCAGAGTTGATGAGAGAATACGACCTTGACTATGAAGATTCCCTTCATTTAGCTACTGCACTTAGAACACGCGTAAAGGAAATAGTTTCAAACGACAAAGACTTCGATAGAACCCCATTGAAGAGGATATTCCTTTAGCATACATCGATGCACAATTGCGAAACCAAGAGATGCTTCCGTGATATTTCAACACTATGACGCAGAATGTCTTTTCGTCGCAAATCCACAGCAAAAAAGAAAAACACCCCAAACCGAGGCTCGGAGCCTAGACCAAGCTAGCTGACGACACCGAAAGAGTGTCAGATATGTAGAGAAGAAGAGGTAGATGAGTTATGAGTCCATCGAGCCTTCGAAAGAGAGGCCTGAAGTTAAGGGGTTTGCAGGAAAACATCTTTGTGTTAAGAGAATCAATAAGGAATTTCAGAGTTAAATGTGAAGTATGCCAAACGCTCGTTTGACAGAATTAGAAACAGCCAGATTTAATCTTGGTTAGGATCTCTTTGTATCGATTTTCTCAGTCTTTTGTCGCATCTCAGCAAGCAAGTTCAAGAAGGTACCGGCTGGAATGTCGCGTTCGTGCACATATCTGAAAGTGATATCTAGCTTTTTCATCTCGGGGTCTAGGATATTTAGGCTCCATGCATGCCAGATGAGGCTTACATGTGACGTTTTCTGGGTAATGGCCCTGTCGATGAACGGTTTATTATTAACCCTAAACTCTTCTTCAGGCGTCTTGACGTAGTCATTGGGAATCGTCTCGGGCATGAGGGGCGGGAAGAGGAGGATGCGCAGGGGACGATCCCATTTATGCTTGAGTAGGTTCTCGTGCCAGCCATGACCTGGGAGTTCCTACATGCCAGGAAAACCCTCCGCGCTCTACGTAAAGGGTTGGTTGAGTGGCGCCGGCATTGTGAAGTCCGGACCCCACAGCATGCTGCTCACGCAATGGAAGACAGCTTCACGAATGAGCTGCAGAATGTTGGGCGCGCCTTTGAAGCCATCTGTGAAGCCACAGCCAGGTCGGAGTCCCAGGCAAGGCCGCTTGAAGAAACGCTCAACTGATCTTTTTCCGAGAAAGATCTCCCGTCTAATTTGTTGCTTCGTGACCGCTGGACCACAGAAGGGATGATCTAGCAACATCTTGTGAGAGTAAGTATGAGAGGCGACCTCGAAGAGTGAGTCGTCGAGCAGTTCTCGATATTCAGCGGGATTCGCCTCAAGAGTTTTGCCCGTTATGAAAAATGTGGCCGGCATATCGTATCGCCGATGCACCCCAACAATCTTGCGGCAAGCCTCTAGGCAATTGGGAGACTCTGTGTCGTAGGCTGCAATATACAGGGTCAATCATGTTTCCTCCATATCTCACTTAGCCAGACGCCATTCTATTTATTCTTTCATAACCTTGTCAAGCGCCAAAGGAAACTTCAAGGGGTTCGTTCGTTTTGGTTTTGAGAGGTTTCCAAGATAACAAAGGCAAGGACGTATCATGATGGAAACCCTTGCGTGAAGAACATACCATATTCACATATTTTTGGTTTCTACAGCCGAAAGTCTTTCTATAATCTCAAGTTTGTCTTTCTCGTCGGTGTAACTAATCGGGAAATGCTTCCTCAAGGGCAGGATTAAAAGGTGGAGTATCCTATTCTGGGAGTCATCCCAAAGCTCAATTATGTCTCTTTTCGCAATCAATACAGAATGCATTTGGACAACCTTCTGGACGTCTTCAAACTCAAAGCTTGTTCTAGAAAGGAGAATCTTGTCCCCAAATCTTAGGGCACAAACGTCCAATTTTCTCTCGCATAAGTAGTTTCTTGTGAGATCGTAGACGGACTGCACGTCCCCTTCTATATTGGTGATCTCGCCATAGCAACTCTCTGATTTCAGAAACTTGCTGATCAAAACTGCTATCACCTCTCTCTTGTCTTGATCGTGTTCCGAAATATCCGCTTCCACCTTCTCCAGCAGACCCTTCTCTGTCACATTGAGAAGAGGCTCACCATTTTCGATGTCCGAGGCTTCTAGGATTCCATCCCGAAGCATTTTGGCGATTCTCTCCTGTACCAGGCGCCTATTCTCTTCTTCGTCCACAACCCTTTCCTCTTTGACCTCTGCAGCGTCTCTTCAAGACTATCTTACCTCTCTTTCGAAATGACTTAAGAACCTTGTTATGATCTAGGAATATTTCGCCGAAACAATCCAGTATATACAGCTTAGCAACTCTCTATGGAAGTTCAACAGAAGTTAAAGGTTCAAAAGGGGTCAAAAATGAGTCCTGTTCAACCAGAAAAGACCGAAACAAAAACGGCTGGGCTTCGCACGGACAGGGAGACTATCTCTTATTCGCGCTATCTTGCGCCACGGTATCTCTTGATACTTTTCTCTTGTCTCGGCTGGGATGCTCTTTACCGCCTCACCTATGACATGCAAGCAATAAATAGTTGCGTAAAGCTTTTCTTTGTTTTTTAACCAATGATTCCAAATCCATGTCTTTAACAAAATCATCAACATCTCTGATGGCATTCAAATTATCTAGAAGAGAATCTCTATAGTCTTTCTTACGTTTCATACGTAAATGACCTCACTTAAGATTCGCTGTCCAATCCAGGGTTTTAGGTTCCTCTTCTCTACCAAGTCCACCTCAATACCCAATAGATCGCTCAACTCAATCTCCAAGCCAACCACGTCCAGCAGACTCAACTTTGCATTCTCTTCAAACTCAAGCAGTATATCCAGATCGCTTCATTCTTTCTGCTCCCTTAACATACGAACCGAAAATACCGATCTCTTTAACTTTGTACTTTCTCTTAATTCTTCCCTATGCCTTGCAAGTATCTCCTTTATCTGTTTAAGATTCATACCTTTTCTGCCTCGAAGCGTGAAGCATTGTATGATTGCTTTGATCAACTCTTCAAATGAGAGTTCCTGGATAAATACTACATTCCTTGAAAACTAAAGGTTTTGCATGAGCGAACCTTAGCTAGCTAGCAGGTTCTGCGGGCGCACGGTAAGGCTGTGGGCTGCCTTGATCTCGGACTGTAAACCGACCACCACGGTTTCAACGGGAGTAACCCCCTCTGTAGTGTGCGTCCAGCCAAAGACATCAATGAAGGCTGCTGCTTCCATCTCCTTGAAGCCTTGAGAAAGAAACAGAAGAACCTTCTTCATCACCAAACACCTGCGTACTCATAGTCTAGGTGATTCCAAATAACATTCCGCGGACAAAAGAAACTCTGCAGAATAGTGGCAACTCAATGAACCGAAAGCAGGAAGCATGACAGAAACGCCCTCAAACCATATGGTGTCAGCCGCATCAGGGTCAACAGCACATTCGGATCACGTGGTAGACCGGCGGAGCAGTCGAAGAGAAGCGCGCATGCGTGTTCCTAAATTGGTATAAAATGGTTTTTATTCTTTTTTTGGGTTTGAAGGCAGTTTTGGGCGTCGCATTTGCGTTTGTTTTCCTTGCAGTAATCGGCTCTTCTCGAACCTGAAGGAGAATTAATACCATTTTTAACCATTTTCGGAACAGCCATGCGCGCAAGAAGACCAAGCGAATTGAGCCAAAATAAATATACCAAAAACCTCCGCGACACGGAAGAGAGAAAGCCAACATATTTGGATCCGGACAGAAGGGCTAGGGAACCATTGCACACACATACATACCCAATCCTCCAACCGAACCCAAAACCACAACACCGACCCCCCAAACCTCAGAGAGACGACATAAGCGCCCACAAGCCGGGTCGGGGAGATCTGAACTCCCGTCCCAAGCGCCCGAGGCTAGATGAACCTTCTTCGTCAAACAGGGGAAATGGGAGCCATCTAATGAAACAGATCGAAAGCAAAAAGCCTGACAAAATCCAGCTTGAAACATCTCAGTCTCAGCTGGGTCAAGGTCGATGGCATACCTAGATCGCAACATCTCGGCGTTACTTACTATATATACTAGAATATCCACAAAACCAAAGAGAAAAACAACATATTAGGGATCCAAATAGAGGGGCCTAGATGACTATGCGCACACACATCAACAACCTGACAAGACCAGACTAGGCAAACATAAGACAAGAGACAAATCTACCAAGACACCTCAAAAAGACAAAGTTTATTAGTATCAATTAGTTTCTAGATTTTAACTTCCTTTAAACTGGAACTTCAAAACCCGTTTAGGATCGACACCGACCTGTGGAGGAATAATCCTGGGAGATGCTTCTTTCCATACGCCAGTAAATTCGGATTTCTGGAGGAGTTCACAGTTTGAGTAAGACAGAACACATCATCACACTTCAGAAGGCCTTCTTTGACGAGAAAGGCCTGGTCAGGCAACACTTAGACTCATACAACGAGTTCATAGAGCATGGTCTGCAGGAAGTCATAGACGAAGTCGGCGAGATAGAGATCGAGGTTCCTGAAGGCCCCTACAAGATAAAGCTCGGGCGAATATTCGTCTTCAGAGAAGTTGAACACGACGTAATCTCCGGCCCATACATCACAGAGGTTGATGGGACATACCACGAAATCTACCCAAGAGAAACCTGCTTAAGAAACATGACCTACTCCATGCCTCTATCGGTAGAGATGACACCGATAGTCGACGACAGAGAACTAGACGAAGAACTCGTTTACATAGGCGACATGCCAACTATGCTCAAGTCAAAGTACTGTCTACTCTCAAACCTATCCGAAGAGGAACTGATCAGGCAAGGAGAAGACCCCCAAGACCCCGGCGGATACTTCATAATCAACGGTTCTGAACGCGTGATAGTCGCCCTAGAAGATTTGGCTCCAAACCGCATGCTGGTCGACATCGACACGCGTGGCGTGAACCCCGTGTACACCGCCAAGGTTTTCTCGACTACGGTAGGCTTCAGGGCCAGAATAGAGCTACGGATGAAGCCGAACGGCGCCATCTACGTATCGATGCCCGGCGTTCCAACCGAGATTCCATTCGTAATCCTGATGAGAACCCTTGGCCTTGAGTCTGATAGGGAAATAGCTGAGGCAGTCTCTCCAGACAAAACGATCCAATCTGAGCTCGAACCATCATTTAATGTTGCGGAGGGAGTGAATACAATTGAAGAAGCCATACTATACGTTGGTAACCGAATAGCCCACGGTCAATTAAAGGAGTACCGCACCGATAGGGCCATAAACCTTCTAGATAGAAACTTCCTGCCCCATATTGGTCGGACCGAGAGGAAACGTCAGGAAAAGGCCTACTTCCTCGGCGAGATGGCTGCCAGAGTCATCGAGCTCAGGCTTGGAAGACGAAAACCCGACGACAAAGACCACTTCAAGAATAAACGTTTGAAACTTGCCGGACCCTTGTTAGCTGATCTTTTTAGGGTTGCTTTTAGGAATCTCTGTCGCGACGTAAAGTATCAGCTTGAAAGGATGGGCATCAAAAGACAGGGACTCAGCGTCTCCGTCGCAGTTCGTCCAGGAATAATCACTGAAAAACTGCAGCACGCTTTGGCCACGGGCAATTGGGGACAGGGACGAGTCGGCATCACCCAACTTCTAGACAGAACGAACATGATATCCACATTGAGCCATCTTAGAAGGCTTCAATCCCCCCTCAGCCGTAGCCAACCAAACTTTGAAGCACGAGATCTACATCCAACCCACTGGGGAAGACTATGTCCAAATGAGACGCCTGAGGGATCAAACTGCGGGCTGGTGAAAAACCTTGCATTATCAGCGTCCATATCCGTCGGTACCAACCCAGAGAAAATAAGACAGACTCTATACCAGACAGGAGTAATACCAAGCGGGGAAGCAAGTGAAGGATTAAGGCGTTCCGGCGCTAGCATATTTGTAGATGGTTGCCCCGTAGGTTATTGTCTGTCTCCTGAAGAGTTGGTAAGAGAAGTAAGGGAGGCGCGGGGAAGAGGGGAGATCTCAGTAGAGGTAAATATTGCCTCCTTCTCTGCGGATCTCGGTGGAAAGAGGGAGATTTATGTAAACTGTGATGAAGGTCGAGTGCGGCGTCCACTTATCGTTGTTGAGAATGAGATCCCTAGACTGCAGAAGGAACATGTTGAAAAGATCAAGTCTGGGGAATGGTCTTGGGGCGACTTGGTGAAACATGACATAATTGAGTATATTGACGCGGAAGAAGAAGAGAACATTCTTGTAGCCCTGAGTCCAGATGATCTGACTCCTGAACACACTCACCTTGAGATAACTCCTTACGCTATACTTGGCATATGTGCGTCAATAATACCGTATGCCGAACATAATCAGTCTCCTAGAAACTCTTACGAGTCTGCTATGTCAAAACAAGCACTTGGGATGTATGCAACAAACTTTCCATTACGCGTCGATTCTAGGTCACATGTAATGCATTACCCGCAGAAACCATTGGTGAAGACTGAGGCGATGGACCTTATAGGATACAACCTGAGACCGTCAGGACAGAACTGCGTTGTGGCCGTTATCTCCTTCGAAGGATACAATATGGAAGACGCTTTAATCTTCAATAAAGCCTCCATTGAGCGAAGCTTCGCGCGTTCAACCTTTAACCGAATATACGAAGCTGAATGTCGACAATACCTCGGTGGATTGCGAGATCGATTGGTCATACCTGAACCCGGAATCAGGGGCTATCGAGGCGAACAATATTATCGACTGCTTGAGCCCGATGGCATAATTAGCTTGGAATCCTCAGTTTCTGGCGGTGATGTCTTAGTTGGAAGAATAAGCCCACCTCGGTTCCTTGAGGAATACAAGGAGTTTGAGGTTCGAGGCCCAACGATGAGGGATTCCTCAATCGACATGAGGCCCTCGGAGAAGGGATTCGTTGATGCGGTCTTTATGACGGAAACAAATGAGGGGAGCAGACTAGTTAAGGTTAGGGTACGTGACGAGCGTATTCCGGAGCTAGGTGACAAGTTTGCATCTCGTCACGGCCAAAAAGGGGTTGTCGGAATGATCATCCCTCAAGAAGACATGCCTTTCACTGTGGACGGAGTGGTTCCTGACATCATAATCAACCCTCATGCATTTCCATCAAGGATGACGATAGGACAGTTCCTCGAGTCTATGGCTGGGAAGATAGCAGCAATGAGAGGGGAACCAGTCAATGGAACACCATTCTTAAGCGAGAAATCCGAAGATCTCAAACAAATGTTGATCGATCTAGGTTTCAGCTACACGGGACGAGATGTTCTATACAATGGCATATCAGGTGAGAAATTTTCGGCTGAGGTCTTCATCGGGATAGTATACTACCAAAAGCTGCACCATATGGTTGCCGATAAGATTCACGCCAGGGCGAGGGGGCAGGTTCAAATGCTAACGAGGCAGCCAACTGAAGGGCGGGCTAGAGGAGGAGGGCTGCGTTTCGGCGAAATGGAGAGAGATTGCTTGATCGGACACGGCGCTGCCATGCTTCTCCGAGATAGATTGCTGGAGGAATCTGATAAGTACGTGCTCTATGTCTGTGAAAATTGTGGCTATTACGCCTATTATGACATTAAGCAACGCAAATATATGTGTCGAATATGCGGTGATAAGGGACAAGTATCGCCAGTAATCGTCTCCTACGCCTTCAAGCTTCTACTTCAAGAGCTGATGAGCCTTTGTATAGCGCCCCGTCTTAGATTGAAGGAGAGATCTTGAGATGGCGATGGAAGAAGCCTATCAGAAACTTATCGACGTGATTCGTTTTGGGATTTTTTCCCCGCAGGAAGTACGTAAGCAATCCGTAGCGGAGATACAGACAGCTGACACCTACGATGAGGATGGGGCAACTATAACCTCTGGCCTAATGGACGGGAGACTCGGAACGCTTGAGCCTAGACAGCGCTGCAGAACATGCGGCAACACCGCGTCAGGATGTCCAGGGCATTTTGGCCATGTTGAATTGGCCAAGCCCATAATCCATGTCGAGTTTACAAAGATAATATATGATTTGCTCAAAGCCACGTGCCGAAGATGTGGACGTATTTTGCTCTCGGATGCGGACATCGAGAGAGATAAGAGAAGAATCGAACATGTCAAGAGATTGCTTGGTATAGTGCCCGATTCCATTCATAAGAGAATCTTGGACGATGCAAAGAAGAGTAAGGAATGTCCACACTGTGGAGCTTCACAGTGTAAGATAGAATTTGTTAAGCCGACAAGTTTCTATGAGTATTCGGAGGAGGGTACGCAAAGGCTCATTTCGAGTGTGATAAGGGGAAGATTTGAGAGAATACCGGACGAAGACATTGAACTGCTAGGCTTCGACTCGGAAAACGGGCGACCTGAATGGACGATTCTTCAAGTGCTACCGGTTCCGCCGGTATATGTAAGGCCTTCGATAACCTTGGAGTCGGGGATTCGATCTGAAGATGACTTAACCCACAAATTGGTCGACATCATACGTATCAATCAACGCTTAAAAGAAAACCTGGAAGCAGGAGCGCCCACACTTATCATTCAAGATCTCCACGAGCTCCTACAGTACCACGTTACCACGTACTTCAATAACGAATCTTCAGGCATCCCGCCAGCAAGACATAGGTCTGGAAGAGCTTTGAAAACGCTGTCTCAACGTCTCAAAGGAAAGGAAGGTCGATTTCGAAGCAACCTCTCAGGCAAGAGAGTTGACTTTTCAGCTAGAACAGTGATCACTCCGGATCCGAATCTGGATATAAGTGAAGTTGGGGTGCCAATAAACATAGCAATGAGGTTGTCGGTACCTGAGAAGGTAACTTCGTGGAACATAGACGAAATGCGTGATCTGGTCAAGAACGGACCAGAGAAGTACCCCGGCGCCTTGTACATTGTAAGGCCTGATGGTAAGCGTGTGAGATTGGAATTTGTCGTTGATAGACAGAAAGTCGCTGAGGCTCTAGAGCCTGGCTTCGTTGTGGAGCGCCATCTTCGAGACGGAGACGTTGCCATCTTCAACCGGCAACCTTCTCTGCACCGAATGTCAATTATGGCACATTACGTTAAAGTTCTACCCCACAAAACCTTCCGCTTGCACCTATGTGTCTGCACGCCGTATAATGCTGATTTCGACGGAGACGAGATGAACCTACATATTCCGCAAAGTGAAGAAGCGCGGACTGAAGCTCGCCTTCTTATGCAGGTTCAAGATCACATTCTCTCACCAAGATTTGGCGGACCGATCATAGGGGCGATAAGAGATTTCATCACCGCTGCATTCATCCTCACTCAGAGATCCACCTTGCTGTCGAAGAAGGAAGTATGCAGTCTTCTGTTGGCGGCTGGTTACGAAGGTTCTCTACCGGAACCTGATGTTAAAGAACCCATCCCTACGTGGACTGGGAAACAGATATTTAGCCTCTTCATCCCTGAAGGAATGAACTACGCCTTGAAAGCCAGCGTGTGCCGAGGTTGCGAGACATGCCATAAGGAAAAATGCCCATACGACGCCTACGTGGTCATAAAAAATGGCATTCTGAAATGCGGTGTGATCGATAAGAACTCTATAGGAGCAGAGAAATCGGAAAGCCTTCTCCATAGAATTATCAAAGACTACGGCACCGAAGTTGGGAGGTCTTTTCTAAACAGTATCTCTCGACTACTTAACTACTTCGTGACTATGCGGGGTTTCACCTACTCATTCGATGAACTTGAATTATCTCAAGCCGCTCGACGAAAAATTGATGGAATAGTGAGGAAGGCTGAAGAACACGTCAACGAACTGATAATTGATTTGCAGGAGGGTACGCTACAGAGACTTCCAGGTCAAACATTACAGGACTCTTTCGAGATCTACGTTATGAATGAACTGGCTGAAGCGAGAGAGAAGGCCGGAGAAACGGCGGACGACGATCTTGATGTAAACAATGCCGGAGTAATCATGACTAGAAGCGGAGCTAGGGGATCAACGCTTAATGTGGCCCAGATGACCGCGTGTCTTGGGCAGCAGTCTGTGCGTGGAAAGAGAATTATGAGGGGGTATCTTGAGAGAGCTCTGCCCCACTTCAAAATCGGCGACTCATCGCCAAGGGCGAGGGGATTCGTATACTCCTCCTACCGAGACGGTTTGAACCCGATCGAATTCTTCTTCCACGCTATGGGTGGGCGAGAGGGACTTGTCGACACCGCTGTTAGGACTCAACAGAGCGGATACATGCAGAGGCGCCTCATAAACGCCCTTGAACACCTGCAGATCGAATATGACGGGACCGTTAGAAATTCTATGGGTGACATTGTTCAATTTAGGTACGGTGAAGACGGTGTGGATCCGGCTAGGAGTGATCATGGTAAAGCTGTAAACGTTAGCAGACTAGTTGAGCAGATCAAGCTTACGGTGGGAGAAAGCGAGCCTGCGCCTGTAAGCTACGTTGAGGAACGGCTTACGGGAGTTCAAGATCAGCTTACGTCTCTCTTGGTTGAAGAGCTAAGGGATGAGCTTTCAGGGGCGAAGATGAGTAAGGAAGGTGTGGATTTAGCTGTTGGATCAACGCTAGAGAACTATAAGCGAGCTTTGGTTGAGCCCGGGGAGGCTATGGGAACGGTTGCTGCCCAGTCTATAGGGGAGCCTGGCACCCAAATGACCCTTCGAACGTTCCACTACGCTGGGGTTAGGGAACAGAACGTAACTCTTGGATTACCTCGCCTCATAGAGATAGTTGACGCCCGTCAAAATCCTTCGACGCCTATAATGACCATTTACCTTGATAAGGAACACAGAAAAGATAAAGAAAGAGCCACCGAAGTTGCCAGGGAAATCATCTATACAACGGTCAAGGACGTCGCCCAATCCATGTACATTAACCACGAAACGGGCGGTATAGTGGTCAAACTGGAACCAAATATGATGAGAGACCGAGATATCACAGTGGATGTGTTGGGAGATGCCTTGGTTCTGCTAAACTGCTCGGTTAGGTTCGATGAAAACACAGTCTTTGTTGATCCTAAGAAAGAGATGGAGGCTGAGAAGCTTCTCAACAGAGTCTCGGAACATTACGTCAAAGGCATAGCGGGCATCAGAAGGGTCCTCGTCACTGAGGAAGAAGGCGAGTGGGTCATACGAACGGACGGTTCGAACCTTTCGAAAGTCCTTGAAACCTCGGGGGTCGATCCACCTAGAACAACTACCAACAATGTGCATGAGATCGCTAAGACTTTGGGAATCGAAGCTGCCAGAAACGCTTTGATAAGAGAGGCCGCGAATGTTCTAGAAGATCAAGGTCTTGATGTAGATCTGAGACATATTATGCTAGTAGCTGACATTATGACGGCAACTGGAGAAGTTCGGCAGATAGGGAGACATGGAATAAGCGGACAGAAAGCAAGCGTACTCGCAAGGGCTGCCTTTGAGATAACGGTATCAAACATCGTCGAGGCAGCTCTTAGAGGTGAAAGCGATCCACTCAAAGGAGTGACTGAAAACGTAATAATTGGGCAACCTGTACCTATAGGAACAGGCTTGGTTGACATTTACATGTCTGCTGGACAAGGCAGTGAGGAGAGCGAGGGACGTGGGGAAGAATGACTGACCTGAACAAGTCGATTGCGCTTGCTGTAAAAACGGGAAAGGTTCTCTTCGGAGCAAAGAACACTCTGAAAAATGCGAAAACAGGAAAGGTCAGACTTGTGGTAGCGGCGTCTAGTTGCCCACAAAAGTTTTATAGGGATGTGGAGTACTGCTGTAAGCTCTCCAAAATCCCGTTAATTGTTTATAATGGAACCAGTAAAGACTTAGGGACAATTTGTGGAAAACATTACACCGTTTCTGTGCTAGCTGTGAGGGAGCCGGGAGACTCCGACATACTCAAGGTGGCAGAGAGTGGCTAAGGGGATCAAGTTCACGAGTCGAGAGATGCAGTACATTTCTCTATTTGAAAGCATAACAGGAGCGGCGGTGAGAGACTGCATCATAGAGGACGAACTCAACCGGATAATATTCGTGATAAAAGAGGGCGACGCTGGCATGGCCATCGGAAAAAGGGGGAGAAACATCGCGTTTCTCGAGAAGATGACCAGTAAGAAACACGAAATAATCGAGTTTTCAGATAGCCCCGCTCAATTCATAAAGAATGCTCTAAAACCAGCTAGAGTGAAGGAAATCAGAATATCAGAGCGCCCAGATGGAAAGTCCATTGCGGTGATTTCAGTAGACCCTAAGGACAAGGGAATGGCCATTGGGAAAAATGGCAAAAACGCCGAGAGAATTCGATTTCTAGCCAAGCGATACTTCCAGATATATAACGTAAGCATACAGTGAACTTTGCCTACGAGGTAACACTGAAACAAGTTTGCAACATTGGTGATCTCTCTTCCATTATGAGAAACTGGAGCGGTAAGCGATCTATGATTCATGTCTGAAAAATAGCGCGC
>Ga0315310_10000965_pt1 | contig 18102 bp, 18 predicted proteins | sample TDP5_MG_FD_203630 | JGI IMG/M metagenome (GOLD analysis project Ga0315310, IMG submission 203630) | Freshwater sediment microbial communities from Lake Towuti, South Sulawesi, Indonesia - TDP5 | ecosystem: Environmental > Aquatic > Freshwater > Lake > Sediment | place: Indonesia: South Sulawesi... | reverse complement strand
CTGGTCGACGGGGAGGCTTAGGAATTAAGGGTTCCAAAACTTCCCACTGCCCACTCGTAATATCCATGCCTCACCTCCGTCCAAAGATTCGCATACAAGGCTAAAAACTATTTATGAGATAACTTCATCCCTCAAATGTTGCCTTGTCTCTCCAAACGACATCCTCTCTCAGGTTCGATGATCCTCCCCTTGTAAATGCCTGAAGGATTCAGCAAGTAAAAGGCTTGGATAACAAATAGTAGAAGGTTCAACTCCCTACTTGACAACCTACGTTCTAGGGCGTCGCGTTGATCTTTTGTTAGATGGATTCTCATCTTTAAAGATTCGATGCTGCTCTCCTTATTCTCATCTATGACGCTTAACAGGTCTTAAAGAGTTATCCCTTGCTCCCTTAAATAGTCCTTTAAGACTCTTCTGGGCTCAATATAGCCACCTTGATTAGGCATGGATCAACCTTCCTTTTTGCTTTAAGCTTCTTAAATATGGCTAGTCTGAATTTCTGATTAAACGCATCTATTGCCTCTTCTATATATTTTCCCACCCTGTTTGATAATCTGGTACACATAATTGAGGTTTTCTTTTATAAAATTTTACGCCTACAATGTTCAATCTCTTGATATGGAGACATTGTTAAGAAGTTTAAGAATGAGTATTCTGTTAATGTAACAAAGATGGAGGCCTGTAGGCATTGGTGAATGAAGCCTTTCCGATAGGAAGGGTTATCTTCTTCGTTACAGGTAACGTTCACAAGTTCAACGAGGCTAGGAGAGTTCTCGCTGAGTATGGAATCGCGGCAGCGCTGCTCAGAATTAAGACAACTGAAATTCAGGATGACAACATAGAAAACATTGCCAAGGCGTGTGCTCTCGAAGCTTTCCAGAAGAGCAATCTTCCCTTGATCGTGGAGGACGCCGGCCTCTCTATAAGAGCCTTAAAAGGTTTTCCTGGGCCTTACTCATCTTATGTCTTTCGGACGATAGGAATTGATGGCGTTCTCAAGCTTATGGAAGGTCTTAACGATCGATACGCCCAGTTTCACTCTGCGGTTGTTTTCTGTAACTCAAGTCAGTCCGTAAAATGTTTTCAGGGGGTCTCTGAAGGAAAAATATCTGAAGAGGCGAAGGGGTCTTCAGGATTCGGCTTTGACCCGATCTTTGAACCTTTTGGAGGTGGCGATAAAACTTTTGGAGAGATGTCTATAGATGAGAAGAACATGTTTTCACATAGATCACGCGCTTTAAGGAAGTTCGCAGAGTGGTACAAATCCGCATGACTTTTTCAGGTTTTCTTGCGGAGACAGGTAGTAGCCAAGCTGTAGAGGGGGCTATATTAGTCGTATTTTCTGTTCCAGCACTATTTCGGCAGTTTATTGATAGAAGATTCAACCAATAGAGTAGACCCCTCTTTTTTTTACGTTAGCGAATCTCTTTCAAGATGTGGGTAAGCTGAGTTAATGCATCGACCTCAAAATCCGGTGCACATTGGTCTGTCTTAACTAATCCTCCTCTATTAAACCACACCGCCTTCATGCCCATGGCCTTTGCGCCCGCAACATCGGTTTGGAGGAGATCGCCTACGTGAATCGCCTCCGAAGTTTCAACTCTTAACTCCTTCAAGGCGGTCTCGAACATATGCCTATGCGGTTTATTGTATCCCACCTCGTCGGAGAAAACAGTGACTTCAAAGAAGCCCAGAATTTGTGCTCTTTCAAGGATTATCCTTAAGATATTGCCTGGTGTTATGCCCGTATCGCATATTATTCCTAATTTGTAATCAGGTTTTAAGGACTCTAAGACCTTCTGCACCCCTTCGACAAGGGAAGGTGGGTCCTTAAGGATGGCTTCCTTAAATTCCTTGACGATTGATAGTTTAAGATTTTTCGGCAAATTCACTTTCAAATTTTCTAAGAGATATTCCAACCTCTCATCGACGGATACATAACGGTAGTTTTCTTTCTCCCAAACTTTATGGGCGCGCTCATGGGCTGCAGAAATAGCCTCGCTGATCTCGTTGTAATCTTTGATAATGTTCTGTTGGCTTAAGATTTTGGCTAGGCATCTAATCCTAAGATCGTCATAGTTTCTGTCCGAGATGAGAGTGTTCCAGAGGTCGAATGTTACAGCCTTAATCAACCTATAACAGTCCGCCAAAAATTTGAAATGAGATGAAAGTTACCTTTCTAACATGAATGCCTTTTTAGTCACTGGTCTCTCCTTAACCTCGTGAATCAGCATCTCCATCCTGTCGCCAACACCCATAACATCGATCTTTTCAAGCTCGTCCAAGGCTCTCTGCAACTTGATATTCTTCTCTGCGTAGATGGTGAATAACGGCTCATTCTTGTCCACTTTCTCTCCGATCTTTTTGTGAAGCAGGATTCCACCGCCCCTATCCTTAGGTGCACCTGCGAGCCTAGCTATCTCAACGATGGAGGTGTTATCTATCCAGAGTAGATAGCCAGCTTTGTTAGAGCGAATTGTGAATTGCTGATCCCCGACTACGATGTCTTGAGGCTTTATCTCTGGTTTTCCTCCCTGAGCTGCTATTATCTCCCTCATCTTCTTTTCAGCCCTTCCGGATTTCAGAGCCTCCGATGCAAGTTCTTTTCCATTCCCTATCCCGCCCATCTCTAGAAGTATGCCCGCTATAACGGCAGCCTTATCCATCAAGTCCAAAATATGCGCTTGCCCCATAAGGACGTTTAAGGCTTCCCTAGCCTCCAAGGAAGGTCCGATGGCGTAGCCGACCGGCTGCTCACCGTAAGTAACCGCGCATTGCACACTTATACTGAGGCGTCTGCCCAGCTCTATGAAGTCCTTTGCCAATAAGTCCGCTTCTCCAATCGTCTTAACCTTTGTGCCCCTTCCAGTTGGAATATCAACCACCAGAAGATTCGCGCCTACAGCCTTCTTCTTGCTCATAATGGATGGCAGTAACAACGGATCTATCGAAAGCGGATGCTCAACCCTGACAAAGACGTCGTCAGCCGGAGCCAGATAGAGTGAGCCTCCCCAGACTATACAGCCGTTCGTCTTCTCCACAGCCTCCTGCATCTCTTCGATGTCTAAACCGACCGGCATAAGGGCTTCGGCTCTGTCCGCCGTTCCAGCAGCCGATGTTATGGCTCTAGAAGAGGATTTAGGTATCGTCAATCCGCAAGCTGCAATAATTGGAACGATTAGTAGTGTTGTCTTGTCTCCAGGTACGCCTCCTATTGAATGTTTATCAACGATTAAGGGCCTGTCCAGTTTCAGCTTGTTCCCAGTCTCAACCATCGCTAGGGAAAGGTTTGTCGCTTCATCCAAGTCCAGTCCAAAGGTATGCAACGCCGTAACAAAGGAGGCGATCTCGATCTCGCTCAGGTTTCCCTCAACCACATCTCTAACAATCTCTAGGATTTCATCATATGTTAGTTTCCTTCCTCTCAGCTTGTTCCTTATGGAATAAAGCGAAGTTGGAAACGGCGTGATCTCAACTTCAGCATCAACGCCTTCTCTTAGATTTAGAGTGTTCCTAATCTCCTCGTAGACGCCTATGACGCCTCTGCTGATGAGCTTTGTTGTGGTGTTAACGATCGCTGTCAACTCTCTTCCGTTGAATCTAACTCTAACTCTTCCGAGGCTTGAGATGCCTAAGTCTTCCGCGTCTTCCTTATTTAGGACAACAACTGATTTGCCGCCGGCTTCTAATCCTAAAAACTTCACTTTAAGATTCATTCAGTTACCTCAGCTCCCATTCTTCTCCTCTAATTCACGAAATGTCTATCAAAACTTAAAGATAAATATGAATTTCAGAATTAGCGGCTATTTAGACACTATTTTCATGTTCTTCAGCAGTATTGGAGGAGTATATACGCCCGTCAGTGTTGCTCTTCTTTCACTGCCAATCTCGACGATGTTGTTTAAAGCTTGGAAGGTGTTCCCAGAGATCATCGCCTCTCCGAGTGGAAACTTGACCTCACCGTTTTCAATGTAACTTGCCTGCTTCGCCACTCCGGAAAAGTCTCCGCTTTGGGGGTTAACGTTTCCGCTGAACCTTCCGACGATTACTCCTTTGTTAACCTCTGAAATTAAATCCTCGATTTTTTTACTCCCAGGCTCAACAAGCAAGTTTGAGATTGAAATCGAAGGTAAGGCAGAATAATCTGATCTCGCGGCGTTTCCAGTCGATTCGACACTTTCCTTATTGGCTGAATAGGAGTCGTACAGGAACCCTCGCAGTACTCCCTTCTCGATGAGCACGGTTCTTTGGCTAGGAACCCCTTCGGCATCGAAAGATGAAGAGCCTATGCCGTAGGGGAGTAAACCGTCATCAACCAGACCCAGTTTTGGAACTGAAACTTCTTCACATATCTTATTCGCCCATATGCTTCTACCTCTCTGGACATTATCGGCATTGACGCTGCTTATAACAGGCTCAAACAATATGTCAGCAGCAACGTCAGGACTTAACACGGCATTTCCCTCGAAAGATTTTACCCCTCGTGGGTTTAAAGAAGCCGAGGCTTTCTTAGCTGCGAGCTCGCCAACTTTTCTGGGTGAGAAATTCTGCAGTGTCCTTGAGATGTCATATTCGTATGCGAAGCTTGAGGTTGCCTCCTTTTCTTTAGCTATACAAACCAAGAAGAAAGATAGGATTGTTTCTTTCTCTTCGAGACTTATCCCGTGAGAGTTGGCTATGGCGGTCTCGACTGCGGATGCTGAGAGCTTCCCGTCGTCTATTGACGCTCTGGGCTCTGCCTCCCTTGCGGCATCATACCCCTGAGCCACAAGGCTTAAAACTTCTTCGCAGCTTAAGCTGGCGACTTCTTCATCATAAATGCCGGCGGGTGTTTGGGGGACCTTCTTTGGGAGGGGTAGAGAAACCCACTCTGAATTAGGAGGAGAGGTTTCAACTAACTTCAAGGCGTTTCCGCAGATCTTTTCTATGGTTGGTTTATCTAGGATTGAGGAGTGGACAAATCCGAGTTTCTTGTCCTTAACCACCCTTATGCCTATTCCCAGTCGAGTTTTCGACCTTTCGCTTTGTATCTCTCCCCTTTCTAAAACGATCTCGGGGGTTCTGCGTTTTTGCACAAATGTTTCAGCCTCATCGACTCCTAAACTTTCACAGATGTTTATAGCCAGTTCAGCAGCATCCATCAATACCATTTTCGCCTTCTACCTCCCGCCCAACAAGAGACTGGTTCTAATGCTTGGACCACCTATCCCCACATAGTTCACTTGCTCCTTTCCGCATAAGCCTACATGCATCGCAAAATCCTTTCCAACGCCTTTAACTTTCTTCAGGACTTCAAACGCGTTTCCACTGATCGTTGCACCTCTGAAGGATTCCTTAAGCTCGCCTTTCTCGATCTTTACGGCCTCTTGAATCCCAAACATAAACTCACCGTTGAAGTCTGCTTGGCCGCTACCCCCGCCCATTAGGAAGTAGCCATCTTTTTCGTCTTCCATCAACTCTTCAGGGGTTTGATCGCCAGGTGCAATGTACGTGTTTCTCATCCTAATTATCGGATCGTACTCGAAGCTCCAGGCTCTAGCATTTCCCGTTGGATCCACGTTGAATTGAAGAGCCGTCTCTCTGGAGTGTATGAAACCCTTAAGAACCCCGTTATCTATGATCACAGTTTCCTCGGTCGGGGTTCCTTCATCATCGTACATCATGGTTCCAAAGCCAGACGGAAAACGTCCATCATCAACCAAGGTTATCATTTCAGATGCAACCCTCTGACCCAGTTTGTTAGCTAGGAAGCTTCCTCCATAGACGAGGTCGGCTTCAGCGCAGTGTCCAACGGCTTCGTGAGCCAGTAACCCAACTATTCTATTCTCCAATACGACTTGACAATAGCCTCCTGGAACAACCTTCTTCGGCGCGATCCTGACAGCCCTCTCAGCCGCCTTCAATGCAGCGTCAAGTATAGGGGTCTCATCGAAGATCTCGAGGCCAGATTGTTTCCCTATACTTTCTGATGTGGAGGTTAAATTTCCGTTTGATCTCGCAACTACAAACACGTTTCCGAAGCATCTAACGATCCTTTGAGCGATCTTAGCTCCCTCAGAACTGATGAAGGCTAATTCATCGTCAACCACGGATAATCTAACGGAGTCGGATGCAACAGATTTTGAGTATTCACGAACCCTTCTATCGGCTTCCAAAGCTAATTCCAACAGTCGGCTTAAATCTTCTTTTCTCGGTTCTCTCTTCATTGCAGTCTCATATTTTGCGATGTAGGATTTTACTTGAGCGAGATTAACTAGTCTTTTCTTCTTGGGTCGTGAGGCTTTGGCCAGCGACGCAGAATCCCTCAGCATTCCAATCATGCTTTCATGGTCCAGCATTGTTGTCGATGAGAAACCCCAGCTCCCGTCAACAAGCGACCTGGCACATACTCCCTCACTTACTCCGCTGTTGACACCCTCAACTCTGCCGTCTTTCACTGAGATTGAGAAAGCCTCTCTTCTGTGATGCCTCATCTCAACGTAATCGGCTTCGCTCTTTTCCAAGCAACTCTCTAATAGGTCTAACAATGCAATCACTCTTAAGAAGAATAATCGTCAGAAAATAAAAATTTGTTTCAAAGAAAGATTAAGGAATCAACTTCGACAACAAAAAATATAAGCGTTCTAATAGAATAAAATTATTTAATATCATTATACAAAAGGGTTCTTGTATGGGAAGGTGAAGTTATGTCCACAATCAAACCAGTATGGATTGCGAGAGATTACGCCAGATGCAGCGGATGCAGAAGATGCGAGATAGTCTGTTCATTAAGTCACGAAGGAAGAATATGGCCCGAAGCCTCAAGAGTCAGGGTCTTCATGCTGGTCCCAGGTGTAGAGATTCCTCATCTATGCGCTCAATGCCACGACTATCCATGTATAGAGGCTTGTCCAGCAGGCGCGCTTTCTGTAAATAAGGAGACTGAAGCCGTCGTGGTCGACAAAGAGAAGTGTACAGCCTGTGGGCTATGCATCGATGCCTGCCCCGGAAAAGTTCCATACTTGCACCCCGGTGAAAACTACGCCGTCATCTGTGACCTTTGCGAAGGGAAACCTAAATGCGTAGAGGCTTGTACCCAAGGGAAATGGAACGCCCTACAAACCATAGAAAAGGACGAATCACACACTTACAGACTCTACGCTAGGACACCTGAGGAGATTACGAAGGAACTGGCCGTTCAACTTTATGGAGAGAAAGGTAAGGAGGTGATGTAAATGCGGGGTTACGCGGGGAAATTCCTCGAAGTCGACCTTTCAACACAAGGAATGAAAGATGTCAGGTTCGATGAAGATGTCTTAAGAAAGTACATCGGTGGAAGAGCATTAGCCGCCAATATCCTTTGGGATCGTTTAGGCAGCCGATGGGAAGAAATCGACCCTCTCGGGCCTGAAAACATTCTTTTCCTGCTCACCGGCCCGTTAACGGGTTTTGTGCCCGGAGCGAGGCTCTGCATATCCGGAAAATCGCCGCAAAGTAATGGCATAATCGGTTCAACGGTTGGTGGAGAGTTTCCAGTTGAGCTGAAATGTGCAGGGTACGACGGCATAATAGTCACGGGCAGATCTGAGAAACCTGTCTACTTGTTCATTACGGATTCTGGAGCTGAAATAAAGGATGCGAGTCACGTATGGGGGAAAGACGCAAAGGATACTGTTAGGATTCTTGTTAAAGAAGGAAGGGAGGAACTTGGAAAACGGTTTCCTGGGCGCGGCCTCTGGAAGGAACCTGCGGTCATCTATGTAGGTCCGGCTGGCGAGAACAAGGTTAGAGTGGCGTCTGTTAATCATAAATGGGCGCACGGAGCTGGATACGGTGGCTACGGAGGTGTTATGGGATCTAAGAATCTTAAGGCTGTTTTGGCAAAGGGAACAGGTCCGTTTCCTGAAGTTGCAGACATGAACAGAGTTTCAGAGCTCATAGACAAATTGTTGGAGATCAACTTCAGAGACAACACGTTTAGGCGTTGGGGAACAGGCTATGCTGGTTACGATGTTGGAGCCCGCCTCAGCTCGGAACCAGTTAGGAATTGGCAAGACGAATGGCACGACGAGAAAAGCTTCGGTGTGGATAGGTTTGAGAGGCTTTGGGTTAAGTATTACTGGGGAGACTTCGGCTGCGGGACAACGTGTCTAAAATTGGGGGTCATCAGGGATGGTCCTCTAAAGGGCGCAATAACGGATAACCCAGATTATGAGAACCAAGCCTATGTTGGGACGAACCTCGGCATATTTGAGGCGGAAGATAACATATACATGATGTCACTGTTGGACTTCTTGGGGCTTTGTGGCATACAGTGTGGAAACGTCCTTGGTTTTGCGGCTGAGCTCTATCAGAGAGGAATCTTAACCAAAGATGATCTAGACGGCGTCGACCTTAAATGGGGAGACACCATGGCTTTTGCCGCCTTAGCCAGAAAGATAGCTAATAGGGAGGGAATAGGCGACATACTCGCCGAAGGCACATACAGAGCAGCCTTGAAGATAAAGGAGATAAAGGGCGTGGATGTACTGCCCTATGTAGTAGTGGAGAAAGGTGTAGCTATCGGCGCTCACGGTATCAGAAGCGGAGAGGACTATCCGAGCTACGAATCATACGCCTGCTCAGTGCAAGGAGGAGACCACACATCGACCGCTATTCTGCCGCTTGACCACGAAAATAGCGAACTAAGAGTCATGCTTTACGATAGTGGGGTCGTATGCTGGTTCAACTTCTTCAAAGAAGAGGCTCGTGCTCTTCTGTTGGGCTTCCTCGAGGCGGTTACAGGTTGGAAGATAACTCCGGAGGAGTGGTACAATGAAACGGCACGAAGAGCACTACACATTCAGAGGGCAGCATTGCTTCTTGGCGGGCCAGACCTAAAGTGGGCTCCCAAAGTGCATGATGACCTTCCGCCTAGATGGTTTGAACCGTTGAGTAAGGGTCCTTACGCTGGGCGATCCGTTGATCGATTGAAGTTCGAAGAGGCGAGAAAAGATTATTATGCGGCGGTGGGCTGGGACGAAAACGGAATACCCACATCAGAGGAGCTTAAACGTCTCGGGTTAGACGATGTGGACAGAAAACTAAGAGAAGCACTAAAGTAGACCTTTTCTCGCCCCATTTTTTTATTTTTCGAAGAAGGAGAGAATTATTGAATTTGTTTAAGCTTTCCGTAATAACCGATGAGGTCTCTCAGGACTTAGAGGCTGTGGCTAAATTCGCGCGTCAATTTAACCTCGACGGGATTGAGATTAGAACCGTATGGGGTAAGAGCCCTCAAAACCTTTTGAGTAATATAGATGATATTAAGAATATTCTCAAAGAATACGACTTAGAAGTTAGCGCGATTGCTTCCCCATTCTTTAAAGCCGATATCGACAACGAGAAAGAATACAAGGAACACTTAGACATACTGAAAAGCTGCATACACCTTGGAAAGAGCCTAGATACAAACATAATCCGAGGCTTCACATTCTGGAGGAAGAATCGCATGGATGAATATCTTGAAAGGATTATCGAAAAGTATCAAAAACCACTAGAAATACTAGAGTCGGATGGAATACTTCTTGGAATTGAGAACGAGCCTTCCACATTCGTCGGAAACGGAGCGGAATTGGCTCGTTTCTTAGATCGTTTGGGATCAAAGAATGTGAAAGCCATCTGGGATCCAGGTAACGATATTTCGGACCCATCTGGCGAAACGCCTTACCCAGACGGCTATAGACACGTGAGAGATAAGATAATCCATGTGCACATTAAGGACGGCGTCCGCAAGGGAAGAGGAGGAAAACCTGAATATGTGGCTTTCGGCGATGGTGAAGTAAATTACCCTGGTCAGCTGAAAGCCTTGAAGGAAGATGGGTACAGGGGATGCCTTTCCTTAGAGACCCATTGGAGACCGAGAAAGCAGCTAACGGAGGAACTTATAGTTAAGCCTGGCGGCGAAGAGTTTTCGCGCCTCGGTGAAAGCGCCTCAGAGATATGCATGCGTAATCTGTTGAATATGTTAAGTAGCCTTTGACGATCGATCTATTTCAGGTCTTTCATCGTCTTCTCTAAATATTTTTTAGAGTTTGTGTACATCGCATCGAGGTTAGACTTCAATTCGGGTTTTCCGCCTATGTCTATTCCAATGTAACCTGTAAATGCGTGTTTTTTAAGGACCTTTAATAGGCTTATCCAATCAACTTTTCCCTTCCCAATTTCTAGGTGGTCCTCTGTCAAGTAGTCGTTGTCGCTTGCGTGGACATAGAAGATCCTCTTCCCAAGCATCTCAACGCATTGAACTATGTTCATCTTCTGGGCGGATAGATGGGCGACGTCGAGGACTGCTCCAAGGTTGTCGCTGCCGATCTCCCGCATAAGGAGCTCCAAAGCCCACGTATTGGATACGTTCTCCCAAGTTCTAGGTTCGATGCAAAGCTTCAATCCGTGATCTTTAGCTGTATCATTGCATTCACTTATCGTCGAGGCGAGAACGTTATCGAAATATCCCCAAAAGTCAAACTTCGGGTCAACCTTGAGGGAGGGCGCCCTGTAGATAAATTTGAAATCTTTGGAGATATCATACGGAGCCTCAACGTGTATCGGCAAATGAAACGTGTCAACCTGGGTGAGACCTGTTTCGAAGTATGAAGCAGCCTCGCAGCCTATTTTGAAATCGTTCAATGCTTTACGCCTCTTCGCATCATCGGGTGACATTAAATCCGGCAATACCGGCACGAAGTCTATGATCCGTATTCCTTTTTCTTCGCATCGCTTCTTGATTGAGGAACGGTTATCCGCAACAGTGTATAGCTGGCTTCCCACGCCTTCGAGCTCCATGCATTTGAAGTCGAGTCTTTCAGCGTCATCTATCGCCGACATGACCTCCTCAAGACTTGGAACGTAACGATACTTGGTTATCGCATAGAGCCAACACATTGCTGTATTCCACAACGTGATTCACCCCGGGGGTTCCGTATAGATAAAACCTTACAAACAATTAAACTATTTGCTATTCTACGCGGAAACAACCGTCAGCTTAACCTCTTTTACGCCTTTCTTCGTCTTCAACTCCTCCGTTAACGTTCTAACATCCTTGGCTTCGCCTCTTATCGCCATGGCTTCTAGGCAGTCTCTCTTGCTTAGATGGATATGCATCGTAGCGAGTATGACGTGACTATAATCATGCTGGATGTCGGTCAATGCTTCGTTAAGCCCTCTAACCTCATGGTCAAAGATCATTGTCAATATGCCTGTCTTCGTTCCCTCCTCTTTATGAAGCCACTCAAACTCGGAGATAAACATCTTAACCGAGTCTTGAACAGCCTTAGACCTAGTTTCATAGCCCACTTGCCTAATTATCTCATCAAGTTTCCTCAATAGATCAGGTGGAAACGTGATGCTGATACGGGTAATGCTCATTCCCCATCAACCATAATACCTTAAGCAATCAATCAATAAAGATTTATCCAGATATAGAACATTTAGGTCAATTGATACGCATCCTGAAAGGCTCAGTTTTGTGCCACAAAGAAAAAAATATTGTGACACAAATCATCCACTATCTGGGTTCGCGGGCCATCCCGTTGCTTGGAGACAGCATAATCCAACCATCTCCTTGAGATTGAACATTAAGGTTTATCTGCCACAAATCCTTAAAAAAGAACATTGCATAGGCTTGATACTGCCCCGATGAAAAGGTGAGGAAAGTTGTCTAGCAAAGGAATGAAGGAGATAGATGAATCTTTTATAACCCGGGTGATCGTTCAGAAGGCTGCTGAAGACTGGGTAAACCTGGCTGAATACGACGTTGTGGTAGTGGGCGCAGGCCCCTCAGGCCTCACAGCAGCGAGATACCTAGCAAAAACCGGGTTGAAAACCGTCGTCTTCGAGAGAAGGCTATCGATCGGCGGCGGAATAGGCGGAGGCGGAATGCTCTTTCATAAAGTGATCATCCAATCTCCGGCTGATAAGATATTGAAAGAGGTTGGTTGTAGGTTAGAGGCCTTAGAAGAAGGGTTCTCCATCGTCGACACGGCTGATCTGATGGTGAAACTGGCCGCTGGGGCCTTAGATGCAGGCGCCAAGATAATCTTCGGCGTTGTTGTGGACGACGTAATCTATAGAGTTTCTAAAACTGGGAAGCGCGGAACTGGGGAGGCTGCCGAAGAATACAGAATTGTAGGCGTTGTTCTTCAATGGTCGGCGGTCACGATGTCCGGGCTTCACGTCGACCCATTGAGCGTAAAGGCTAAGGCTGTGGTTGACTGTACCGGTCACGATGCAGAGGTGCTCAGCATAGCCGCAAGAAAGATTCCTGAACTCAATATCTCCGTCCCAGGCGAGAAATCGATGTGGACCTCCGAAGCCGAGCGGCTAACAATCCAGAACACGGGAAAAGTTTGTCCGGGGCTTTATGCCGCGGGCATGGCCGTTGCAGCGGTACATCAAACTCCGAGGATGGGACCGATCTTCGGAGGTATGCTCCTCAGCGGGGAGAAAGTAGCAAGGTTAATAGCTCAAGACATCCTGCAGAAAGAGGTCTGAATGGGCCCTTCAAAAATCTATATCAGCGTCTGAATTGAAAAAGGATTTATAAAAGTTTGTTATCTCAAGATTATGTCTGCCGGGGTGGCCGAGCGGTTTAGGCGGCGGGCTGCAGACTCGCTGTACATGGGTTCAAATCCCATCCCCGGCTTCTAAACATACATCCCCGGCCTACCTTCGTTTTCTGGAGAGCCGTATGCCGCCATCATTAAAATAACTATCCTTAGCTTTAGCTCAGTGGGCATTCACAAAAACATAAGAGATCGACTTCCCGTTTTCTCACTGTTTCATTAACTGTAGCATTTCACTTACTGTTACTATTTTTATTCCTTTGAACTCTTTTAGGGAAAGCAGGTGTTCATCTCCTGAAACAATATAGTTGGCTTCTCCATCACAGGCTGTTCTCAAGATTATGTCATCGCTAGGATCTTGCCTAACGACCTTGAACCTACTCTTAACTCTTACAATGTTACTTATCCTGAGAACAAAGTTCGTCAGTGTATTTTGCTGGCTTTTAGAGAGTTTGAATTTGTCTCTAGCTATTATTCTCTTGAATTATCTGTATCGATATGATAAGGGTGATCTTCCCTTCTAAAACCGCATCTACTAGTAGCTTTGGTCTTCTAGCATGGAGTGTTCCTGAAACCAGCACGTTAGTGTCGAAAACGACTTTAGGCATCTGATTATCGCTTACGCTTTTGCCTTCTCTCTTCTATAAGCCTCTACTTCCCTTTTCACGTCTTCTTCGGTTAGCGGACCATATTTCCTGTTTCTGTCTTCAATGATCTGTCTTATTCTCTCCCACTCCTCTCTTAAGTCAGGGAGCTGAACCTTCTTCATGATAATAGTATCTCCTTCGCCGTAAACTATGAGTTTAGTCTTAGGCTTAAGCTTGAGTTTCTCACGTACAGACTGAGGTATAACCACTTGACCCTTCGCACTCACAGTAGTAATCTCAGTTTCAGCCACAATCCTCACCAGTATTATTATTTTACTTTCTTACCATATAAAGGTGACCCCTATTTCTGTCTCCTAAGAAAGATTAAGGATAAGTTCCTTTTCTTTTGACTCCGAACTTCGCGAATAGCAAGTCACTAAGGCTATAAGCGCCAGAATATGAACTATCGGGAAGCCCACAGCAGAACGTCGATCAAACGCTAACCAAACGTTACCCTGAACATAAGCATCAAAAACTCTGATGGTCAGTGCTGCCATGAATGAAACAAGAACAACGATTAACAAATAAAACCTTAAACTACGTCTTTTCACTTGACCACCATTTACCAAGGCAGCAGCATCTTCCACTATCAGCACACGTAAATAAAAAAGATGGGATTTGCGGGGGATATCTCCATAGCCGAGAGGGTTCAAATCCCATCCCAGCTCTTCATCTTTAAAGTGCGAAATTAGTCAGTATTAGACCCTTTCGGCTAGAATACGCTAGAATCTTTATTCGGATTTTGTCCTATCAGATCTATTTCATTTCAGGGTTTGAACCTATAAACTTTTACATGCGCGCCTATGCTTCCACCACAATCAGCCACAAACCTCTCTGAGATACTAACTGAACAACAAGGATTAAATAAGACGTAAAGTTAATAAAATTTGATATATATGACGATTGAAGTTGACCTAAAAGAAATAAAAAGTTTGCTTTCCACGTTAAACAAGAAAATCGACAGCTTAATCGAGGATAGAGAAACTCTATCAGTGATGGCCCTGGCAGAAAAATCCCTCAAGGATTTCCTTGAAAAAGAACCCGACGTCTATTCTGTTAAAGACATTAAGGTTAGATATCATTGAAAGGTAAAGTAGTTCTAATTCCCTTTCCATTCACAAACTTAACAGCAACAAAACTGAGACCAGCACTAGTCTTATTTGAGGGAGAAAGAGACGTCGTAGTAGCATTCATCTCCTCTAGGGTACCAGAAGAACCCGCGCCGACAGATATCACAATCAATGAGAATCATCCGGAATTCAAACTGACAGGACTCAAAGTTCCATCAGTTATAAGACTTGACAAGGTTGCAACCATATCAAAGGACCTTATTCTCGGAGAAATTGGAGAGATCGGGGTCAAACTTAAGAAAGAGATAAATAAAAAGCTCACTGAAGTTTTCAAGTTTTCGTTATAGTTTTTATATAGTAAATTAACGTTGTATGAGAGTTATTGTTTTTATCTATGAATATAAACCACAGTAATGGCTTCATCATAGCTCAGTAATATCCGTCTCAACCTTCCACTTAATTCTTAAGCAATACTTCGGCTATTTCAACATTGCCATTGACGAGCTTGAGATCACGGAAAACAAGCTTTAATCACGGTTGGGCATAGTTCACCTTCTGAGACATGCGCGATGAAAGAAAAAAGGGTTTGCAGATTGCAGACTCGCTGTACATGGGTTCAAATCCCACCTCCGGCTCCACAGCTCACTTCCTGTCTCTGGAGACATCTTGAGTTTTCTATAGGAACCTAAAAGGATGCAAAGAAACTATTATCAAGGAGAACTATTCTAAGATTCATGTCGGATCAATGAAAAATGGAGGGTGGCATATAAATTCGAAGAATTTTTCTAAATTAATAATTGCCGTATACTAACGCTGTCTTATAAGCCGTGTAAAGGTTTTCGTAAGGAACGATGTTGCTGATCATTTGAACTCGAAATATGTATCCTCCGCCTGAAGATAGGGTATCAATTACCTTTTTTGCGTGTTCTCTAACTTGTTCTACTGTTCCAAAAGGCATCATATATTCGACGTCAACCCCTCCATCGAAACACAGTTGACTTCCGAACTCTTTTTTCAGTACTTGTGGATCCACATTATCGCCTGGCAATACCGGGTTTAAGACGTCAACGCCACAATCTATAATGTCAGGCACTAGATTCGTTATGCATCCATGAGAATGAAGCCAAAACCTAATCTTAGGATAATCCTTTTTTATTCTCCCCATCAACTCTTTATAATACGGTTTAACAAATCTTCTGAAATCTTCAACAGACATAAAAGGTCCTCTTGTTGAACCCATATCATCATTCAACATGACTAAGTCTACATGGTCGCCGGTTTCCTTCAACAACCTTAAAGTCGATTTCAAACTGATACTTTGGATCTTGGAAGCTATGGCTTCGTACAATTCTGGATTAGTCTTCATGTCCATTAACCATCGATTAAAGCCTCTTACATACGCATACCTATGAAAAATTGTCGGTACACTTACAACCGTAACATGGTTTGTTTCTTCATAAAGTTTCTTTGCTTTTTCGTACGCATCCTTTTGAATCAATGAAGAATCGTCAGGATTAGGCCACTTCGGATATTTTTCAACCTCATCGACTTTTCTTGCATTCCAGAGAGGGCTATGAATGCAATAGGGGATCTCTGAAACACCTTTATGTTTATAAACGCATCCATAATCGTCTACATACACATCATCAGAGAGTTTATGTCTCTCTTCGATGTTTTTCCTAAAATCTAAGCTTACGAAACTATCAAAATCAAACGTCTCAATAAACCTTTTAGCCGCGTCATCTAAATTTACTCTACCAAGAGGAGGCCCGATGGGCACTCTGTCGGGCTCCTTATGGTTTATAGTGAGTAAGACACGTTCTCTCGAATTCATAATAGACTACACCATTTGTTGATATTGCTCCTCGCTAACACGTATAAGCTAGAAACCAAAAAAGGCTTTAAAACTACTAAATAGCCCATTACATTCAAATACCCTAGTAACTCAGAAAAAACCGCTCCCATTGTTTCGCTGCTTGACTTTTATTCTGTCAGTTTCATTGTCCATAATATTCCGTTCAGTAGGTGTTTTCGGAGCCATTCTTCCCTCCATATCTCCTTGAAATGTCCGAATGCTGTGTAGAAGACTCTTCCTTCACCGTAGTTGTGGCACCAGCATAAGGCGTAATCGTGGTCTGGACGTGTGCCTTTGCTCAAATCTACAGAGTTCTTATCTAGACCTATCAATACATGTGTCTTTTCTCGACTCCAATTTTTGAAGGTGTATACTTCTTCTTTTACTCTGAAGGTTTTGGGCAGGTGCTTAGTAGCCGGATGGGTTTGGTCCTCAACTATGGCTGTTACCTCTTGGGTCCAGGGATGACCACTGAAGTATCCTCCTAACATTTCACCGTACTCTGGGAATTTATAGAAGGTATCCGTGGCGTTATGGACCCCTATCAAGCCTCCTCCACCTCTAACAAATTTTATAAGCGCTTTCTTCTGCTCTTGATCCATCGGAAGTTCGCCTGTGGTGGCGAAGAGAAGTGCCGAAAACTCGCTTAAACTTTCAGCATTTATTAAGGCGCAGTCTTCCGTATCTAAGGTTTGAAAAACGCCTGATTCGCGTCCCAAGTCTCTGACGGTTTCCCTAGCCGTGGGAAGATAGTCGTGCCTAAAACCCGCCGAATGCGTCAACATAAGGAGATTCTTAACCCTCAAGACCAGACACCTGTAAAGAGGATTAAACTCTAAAACTTAAAAGCTTATTCATCTAACCCGCAAATATGGTGCCAAGGTTCACGAATCATAGAATAAAACGTTAGAAACAGACGAAATGTTTGACGGAACCTAAAGACTAGCCACGTATACATTCATGTAGGATTCGTCCACTGTAGCCCAGTAACCATATCTAGTTATCTCTTGCATCGCTAGTCTCAGCCAATGCCCGAAGGAACTTGGCGCCGTGTTATCCGGGTCAATTGTGCTCACGTCGCTGTATCCTCTGATCCGAGCAACCTGGAGAAGAATGTACTTCGAAGCCCAGTAGTCAAGTGCTACGGGATCAGTGCTCGCCGCTATCACATTAACCCTTGTGGCAGTTGTGTAAGGTGCACTAGGACCTGCTCCTGGGACAGCGTTCACCCATATTGCGTCAAGAATGTTTAGAGTTGGAAACCGCGTCTCAACCATCTCCGTTCCCATGCCTCCTCTCCCAACAGTTCCATGCGCACGGGCTCCAAACTGATCTGTCAGTTTGTCGGATACTACACCCATGTAATGCTTCACACACGCGGTGACTCCGTATTGACTATGAGATTTTAAGACAGGAACATTGATAACTTTAAGCCTCTCGCTATCGTATACTCGCCTCTGAGGGTCCCAGATTCCCAATTTAAAGCTTACATACGTGCCATACTTGGTTTTAAATTTCGGATAAGACACCATCAAACCTGTTCTTGAGTTAGCTGTTGCGTTAACGACATACCCATCATCCATGTCGCCTTCACGGTATTCATTCACCCTTTTTGTTGTTATCCTATCCCAGAGATAGGTTGAGACCTTACTGGAAACAGCAAATAAATCAACAACCTTCTGAACTGATTGAGAAGTATTCTCCGCGTTGTTTCTACTCCAGGTGAGACTGCCTCCGCTGCCAGTTGATCCAGCTTGTGCCTGTCCATTGTCGGCCACGATGATTTCTCCGATGAAGCCTTCTGGATGATCCAATATGGCTCGGATTAGGGCTTTCAGTAGGTCGGTGTTGGTTCCTCCCCTCTCGTCCCATTGGCTGTTAACCTTTATGATGATCACATCGTCCCTAGAGATGAGACCAGATGGACCCTTGTTCCTCCCAGTTACTGG
>Ga0315310_10000964_pt1 | contig 18106 bp, 15 predicted proteins | sample TDP5_MG_FD_203630 | JGI IMG/M metagenome (GOLD analysis project Ga0315310, IMG submission 203630) | Freshwater sediment microbial communities from Lake Towuti, South Sulawesi, Indonesia - TDP5 | ecosystem: Environmental > Aquatic > Freshwater > Lake > Sediment | place: Indonesia: South Sulawesi... | reverse complement strand
TCACAAAGCTCATGGATGAGGCAGGAGTCGCGATCATAGATGTAGGATACCCCGCTGTCTCTGAAGCGGAAAGGAAGATCGTTAAGACGGTGGCCGCCGAAGGCTATAAGCAAGCGAGTATTGCGGCTCCAGCGAGGGCCGTTCGCGCAGACGTAGATGTCTGCCTCGAATGTGGCGTTGACGAGATACCGGTTTTTGTAGCGTTCAGCGATCTGCATTTGAAGTACAAGCTGAGAATGACCAAAGAGCAGGTTATCGAAAGGGTGGTTGACTGTATAGAATACGCGAAAAAACACGGGATGATCGTGGATTTTGTGACCGAGGACACCTCGAGAACCAGCGTCGACTCGACCGTTCAAATCTTTAAAGCAGCTGTTGAAGCTGGCGCGGATCGCGTTGTCATCGCCGACACCGTAGGCTTTCTCAGACCTCTCTCCATGAAACTCTTGGTCGCTCAAATCCGAGATAGACTATGGGAGGAGGCCAAGCGTCGGGTACCGCTCTCGGTTCACTGTCACAACGACTTTGGACTAGCCACCGCAAACACCCTCGCAGCGGTTGAGGAAGGCGTGACCGTCCCCCACACGTGCGTCGCTGGCTTCGGGGAAAGAGCTGGAAACGTGCCCCTCGAAGAAGTCGTGATGGCTCTGGAAGTTTTATACAATGTGCGAACGGGAGTAAAAACCGAGAAGCTCTACGAGTTGGCTCAGTTAACCGAGAAGTATTTTGCCATTCCGCTCCCGGTTCATAAAGCCATAATCGGCGATAACACGTTCTCCCATGAAGCGGGAATCCACGTTCACGGCATGCTTGCTCATTCCCTCTGCTACGAGCCCATACCCCCCGCGCTGGTGGGTCGCGAAACGAGGTTCCACCTAGGTAAATTCACGGGAAGGCACATAATCGAGAAGAGATTAGAGGTGGAGGGGATAAAGGCCACCCGTGAGCAAGTACAAGATGTCGTGGAAAAAATCAAGAGGCTTCAGGAACGCAGGGAAAAGGCGGAAATTCTGAGAATATTCCATCAGATAAAGGGTTTAATTAGGGAGATTAGGAGGGGGGTAACCGACCGAGAGTTCTGGGAAATCGTTGAAGAAACGACTGGGCAAAAACCTGAAAAAAAGGCTTAGCCATAGACCGTCTTATTTCAATATCTTGGCAAGGTTGCTCATTTCCTTAGGCAGCACTGCGCATTAGGCTCAAAGTTTTTACCTAAAGGCGTTTATACACTTTGTTAAGATCGTCTCATCTGAGGGATGAACAGAAAATGGAGATTTTAGAAGAGGGGAAGGGCGAGTTGTTGGCGTGGCGTGACCCAGACGAGCATCGAAGATGGATCCTAGAGAACAAGCCTAGAAGCCTTGAAGACAAGCAGATGAGCTTAAAGGAGGCTATCTCTAAGTTTGTGCACGACGGCGACTACATCGCTATGGGAGGGTTCGGGCACATCAGAATTTCGATGGCCGCCATTTACGAGATGATAAGGCAAGGAAAACAAGATCTGGTTATGGCTGGAAAAACCGCTGTTCACGATGCTGATATCCTGATAGCCTCAGGTTGTGTCAATAAGGTTGAGGTGGCCTACTGCTTCGGACACGAGCTTCGAGGCTTGTCGCCAGCGTCCAGAAGAGCCGTGGAGAGTGGACAGGTGAAGGTCGCGGCTGAGATCTCGAACGCTGGATTCCAGTGGCGCTTTAAGGCGGCCGCCATGGGTCTCCCCTTTATCCCAACACGCGTGATGCTGGGCACCGACACCTTTAGATATAGCTCCGCGAAGGTCGTGAAGGATCCATTCGGTGGAAAACCTATCTGTCTTCTCCCGGCGTGCTACCCGGACGTTGCGTTCATACACGTTCATCGATGCGACAAATATGGGAACTCCCAAATTGACGGCATAATCATCGAGGATTTTGAGCTCGCCAGAGCCGCGCGCAGGCTCATCGTAACCACCGAAGAAATCATAGATGAAGAAAAAATTAGAAACGAGCCTTGGAGAACCGTGATTCCCTTCTACCTAGTTGACGCTGTTGTGGAAGTACCCTACGGGTCCCACCCAGGCAACATGCCATACCTCTATTACTCTGACGAGGGGCACATGGCGGAATGGCTGAAGCTCTCAAGAACTCCCGAAGGGGTGAGATCGTATTTCGAAAAGTATGTATACGGCGTCGAGAGCTTTGAAGAATACCTAGAGCTGATTGGCGGAGTCAGAAAGCTTAACTATCTCAGGAAACTCGAGCTGCTCAGAGTGCCCTTGACAGCCCCTTGGGCAGAGAGGTGAAAGCGTATGAAAGGGAACGTAGGATACACCACGATAGAGCTGATGGCATGCGCGGCTTCGAGAGTTCTAGAGGACAAGAAATCGGTCTTTGTGGGGACAGGTCTACCAATCATAGCGGCTGCACTAGCTCAGAAAACTCATGCGCCCAATCTGTTCATAATTTTTGAGGCGGGAGGACTTGGGCCGCAGATACCGATGCTTCCAATATCCGTGGGTGACTCACGAACCTTCTATAGGGCGGTCATGGCTAGCAGCATGGATTATGTAATGTCCACGGGTCAGCTGGGCTACATGGACTATGGTTTTCTGGGAGCAGCGCAGATAGACATGTACGGAAACGTCAACACCACGGTGATAGGTTTGCATGAGAGACCGAAGGTGCGCTTGCCCGGAAGCGGCGGAGCAAATGATGGTGGGTCGCTATGCTGGCGAACGATCATAATCATGCAACAGGACACGCGGAGATTTGTAGAAAAGATCGACTTCATAACCACCCCGGGATACCTAGCTGGTCCGGGAGCCAGGGAGAGGGTAGGGCTTCCCGCTGGCACGGGACCATACCGGGTGATAACTCAGCTGGGGATCATGGGGTTTGAAGAGAAAACGAAGCGGATGACGCTGCTTTCTGTGCACCCGGGCGTAACTGTCGATCAAGTCAAGGCCAACACTGGGTTCGAATTAGTCATACCCGAAAAGGTGACCGTCACTGAGCCTCCCACCGAAAGGGAATTGAAAATGCTGAGAACAGAAATAGACCCGGCTGGAATCGTCTTAGGGCGAAGATAAACCCAAAGAAGCCATGATAGTGTAATGTGATCGTCTGGATGAGAGAAAATGGTTGTAGTGGACTTTCACCTTCACGTGGCAAAGTACCATATGTGGAATCCTTGGGTTCACGAATACATGAGAGGCATCAACCCTCGGGTTTATGAGAACTTTGACGAGTTCATGACTCCGAAGAACATTTTGAAGCTCATGGACAAGGAGGGCGTGGATTTAGCGGTTATACTGGCGGAGGCCGCGCCCTTAACCACCGGGTTTGTGGACAGCGAGTTTGTGACCGAGTTTTGTCGTGACGGGAAGAGAATGATTCCATTCGCTTCGATTGATCCCATGAAGGACCCAAACCCGCCGAAAACCCTGGTTAGGCTGGTAAAGGACTTGGGAGTGAGGGGCTTGAAACTATTGCCGCCCTACCAACATTTTTACCCTAACGAGGCCGGATTATACCCGCTTTATGAGAAGGCTCAAGAATTGGAAATTCCTGTAATGTTTCACACCGGGTCATCGGTCTTTAAACATGCGAAGTTGAAGTATGGCGACCCTTTGCACCTTGACGATGTAGCCGTGGACTTCCCAGACTTGACCATCCTTCAAGCGCATGGGGGAAGAGGATTTTGGTATGACGCTGCATTCTTCCTGGCCAAGCATCACAAAAACGTTTACATCGATATTTCGGGGCTCCCCCCTCAAAACCTCTTGAGGTACTTCCCAGACCTAGAAAAAATCGCCGACAAGGTGGTTTTTGGCTCAGACTGGCCGGGAATACCAAGCATCAGAAAGAACATAGAGACCATACGAAGACTGCCACTGAGGGAGGAAACGAAACGAAAAATCCTTGGAGAAAACGCCCTAAGGATATTGAGGCTCCAACCTCACCTTTCCGTATGATGCGGGATTTTCTCAGTTTTTAGAATAGCCTCCAACAAGCTTCTGAACATCCCCATATCTGAGGCGTTGACGATAGGGATCTGAACCCCCTTCTCCACCTCAAAGACTCGAATGTATTTAGGGAAATCCGTATAGCACACTTGACTGATGGGGAACTCCTTCCTTTTAATCTCGTGCTCAAAGGACTTTTCATACACTTCTACGCAAAGCAGATAGCCGTCAACCCAAAAGAGGCGGTTGATTCCATAGGTGGTGGAGCACCATGCTAGGTCTTTGAGGGAACGTTTGTCCACGCCCAAAACGACGATCTTTTTGGTTGGCGCGATTTCGACCTCCATGCCCACGTCACTCCTCGTAGGGTGTGTGCAAAACCTGCTTCACTCTCTCGGTGATTTTCGGTCCCAGACCATAAACCTCCTTTGCCCACTGATCCACGTTTATCAAGGCGTTTAGGGGAGTTTGATAGGATTTAAGGAGGGAGGCTGCCTTTTCTCGACCGATGTTTGGGAGGCTGGCTATGAAAAAGATCTGGGCTTCAGTCAAGGTTTCTAGTTTCTTTACCGGATGCACGATGGGAATCCTCTTGTCCACGATCTGCTCCTGCTTGGCCGCGGTGTACAGAAAGTCTATGGTTTCCTTGCGGGTGGTGGTGTGAACCATATAAATTCCCTGCTTGATCAGGGCAAACATGGCTCCCCAGACCGAGGCCGGCTGGATCTTGCTGAACTTGTAGATGATGGGGAGGTATCCCTCTATGAGAATGACGGGTTTGGGATAGACATCCTTCAACCTAAACAGTTGCTCGAAGAGGTATCGTCGGGTAAGCGTGTAAACGAAGTCGTGCACAGTTTTTCTCTCAATGGCACAGAGGTCAGACACAATATAATCGCCCTTCTGGAGAACCTCTATCTCGATCTCGGCTCCCAGTTCTTTCAAGCCCTTGACTATTTTGGGAGCCGTACTTGCCTCACGACTGTCCACGATGATCGTGGGCTGCTCTTCCCCCTTCCCCTTGATGTATGGAAGTAGGGTTTCGATTCCAGACATCTCTAACCAACTCTGCACCAAGATTCTGCTAAACTCTTTCAGCAGTACTGAAAGGGGCTTGTTACTAATAAAATAGAGTGCAGTAATTAGGAGTTACTGAAACCCTCTTCTTTATGCTTACTATCTGCGAGCCTTTTCATCTTCTAAAGAATAATTAAGCCAAAGTATTAAAGTCAAAGTAGCGATGTAGATCTGAAAAGAAATTAAGACATAATATTTATTTAATGCAAACTAGCAATTTCTCAAGTTCACAAGCGGGGTTAGCTTTCTTTTGAGGGTTCCAACGCTCAGTAATTCAGATTCCTATCTATAGGATTAAATAAAAAGGGAAGAAGGGCTGTTTTAGAGGTTAAGCACGGTGTCTATCCTTTCTTGGTGATTTCCTTGATTACCCCGGCGGCGATGGTTGTTCCCATGTCGCGCACGGCAAATCGTCCAAGCTCAGGGAAGTCCTTGTAGGTTTCGACGGCGATGGGGTGAAGCGGCTCGAATCGAACGATGGCGGCGTCTCCAGCCTTCAGGAACGCGGGTTTTTCCTCGATAACTTTCATGTCTCGTGGATCGAGTTTGCTGATTAGCTCAGTGAATTGACACGCAACCTGAGCGGTGTGAGCGTGCAGCACTGGGGTGTATCCGGCGGCGATGGCTGTTGGATGATAAATGACGATGATCTGCCCAATGAACTCTTTGGCAACGGTCGGTGGGTTGTCGGGATGCCCACATACGTCTCCTCTTCGAAGGTCTTGTCTAGTCACGCCTCGGACATTGTATCCGATGTTGTCACCAGGTTCAGCCCTCGGAATCTTCACGTGATGGGTTTCGATAGATTTGACTTCCCCTGCGACATTCGCCGGCATAAAAACGACATTATCACCTGCTTTCAGCACACCCGTTTCTATTCGTCCAACCGGAACGGTTCCGACTCCAGTGATGGTGTAAACATCCTGTACCGGAAGGCGCAGTGGTTTCTCGACGGGTTTAGTCGGCACTTCGAAGACATCAAGAGCCTCATTTAGGGTTGGACCCTTATACCAAGGCATCTTCTCGCTGAGCTTAACGAGGTTGTCGCCGGTCCATCCAGATGTGGGCACAAACGTGATCTTCTCCACCTTGAATCCGGCCATACCGAGCATTCGAGCAATTTCTTTTTTGATTTCTTCGAACCTCTCCTGGCTCCAGTTGACAGTCGGATCATCCATCTTGTTGATGGCGACAGCCATCTGGTTTATTCCCAGCGTGAAGGCGAGGAAGGCGTGTTCCCTGGTTTGTCCGCCCCTTCCGATTCCTGCTTCGAATTCTCCCCGTTTTGCGGAAACAAAGAGAACGGCTGCGTCAGCTTGACTAGCCCCGGTCACCATGTTTTTGACGAAGTCCCGGTGTCCTGGGGCATCTATGATGGTGAAGAAGTATTTTGGTGTCTCGAATTTCAGGTAGGCGACGTCGATGGTTAGTCCCCGTTCTCGTTCCTCCTTTAGCCTGTCTAGGACCCATGCGTACTTGAAGGTTTCTTTACCCATTCTCTTGGCTTCTTCCTCATAGGCTTTAATGGCTCGTTCGTCGACGGTTCCGGTGAGGTAGAAGAGGTGGCCTATGGTGGTAGATTTTCCATGGTCTACGTGGCCAATGATGACTAGATTTAGGTGGGGCTTTTCAGGTTTGCTCATCTTTTCTCCTCCATATTTTATTTGAACTATCCTCCAATTTTGGTGAAATTCGTAGAACAAACAGTTGGTTCCATTATTTTAAGTTAACGCTAAGGTTTTAATGATTGGGTTGTTTTGGATGGTGCTGATTGGGTTGGCAAAGCTGGCGAAGAAGGTGCGTTTAAACGCAAAGCTTTGGAAGATGTTATCCGTTCGTTTCGTTTACTGCATCATTTTGGGCAAAGTTTTTCTTTCATTTTCAAAGACCAAATTACGTAGAAGATGGAACACTCTTGAGAAGGTTCCGAATAGTTTAGGTTTGGGTTGAAGTATGAAGGTGGTTTATCATGAAAGATATAGAGAAGTATACTCATCTGACCCCGCAGCCCAGCCAGGAAGGATGAAGAGCGTCTACGATGAGTTGTATGGTCGCTTTGAGTTTGTTAAGCCAGAGCCAGCGAGTGAAGAGGATTTGGAGTTAGTGCATTGGAGGGGTCACATGGAGTCTGTCAGAAAACGTGGGCTGGTTTACGAGGTTGCACGGCTGGCGGTGGGTGGGGCGATTAAGGCGGCGGAACTGGCGGCGGAGGGGGAACCTGCTTTTGGATTGATACGACCGCCAGGGCACCACGCCAGCAGAGACCACAGCTGGGGCTTCTGCTACTTCAACAATATCGCCATATCCATAGAAAATCTTAGGCAAGAAGGCGGAATCAAGAGGGCGTTGATTGTGGACATTGACTTGCATTTTGGGGACGGAACCGCTAACATCTTTGCTGGTACACCCGAAGTCGCTTACTTTCATCCCGGTGGCGGGAGTAGAGAAGACTATCTAATGGATCTTTCGAGGAATCTGACCGCCAAAAAGGATTGTGATATAGTTGCTGTTTCGGCCGGATTTGATCGTCACCAACAAGACTGGGGCGGAATGCTAAGAACCAAAGACTATTTCACAATTGGAAAAAGGATAAAAGAATTTGCAGAAAGCGTATGCGGTGGAAGACGATACGCAGTTTTAGAGGGTGGATACAACCACACAGTCTTGGGAAAAAGCGTAAGGGCCTTAGTAGAGGGCTTGTCGAAAAGAAACCTTACTTAAACTCTACACTAGTTTTAAAGAAGGCGTGATCTTCCAAACCTATTTCGGGCTGTATCTGATGTACTTCCCTGGGTCTTTGACCTCTTTCCTTGCTTTTTCCATTAGCTTGACCCATTGGTCCACACTCAAATTTGTCTCCACTTCTAGTACCATTTTCTTGCCGCTCGCACAGTAAGGAGAACACGCATTACACTCCGGGCAGATCCACCAATGACACACACTACACATTTCCGAGGCCTCGGGTCTAAACACTTGTCCGCAGTTGTAACAGGTGATGTCGTATCCTTCCCCGCATTTAGCGCAGCAGAGTTCTTGCTGAGTGTAAATAGGAGTTTTGTAGCCGCATTTCCTGCATTTCATATAGAATCTGGTTCTCCACGCGCTCATCTATTTCCCTCAGGTTATCTTTATCGACTCTTTCATAACTTATGTGTACTCATTTGAATCAAGGAAGACAAAATCCTTCGTTCTCGAGGACAGAGACATCATGAAGGACATGTAAAATGACGCTTAAGTCCCCTAACGAGAAGCCCGCGCTATTCTCTCCATCTCGTGGCGCTTTGCCACCGCGTGGCTTTTCGTGTCCTTATTGGCCGCTAAAATGAACTCTTCTGCGAGGCATTCTTCGAGGGGGCGGGGGTTGCCAAGGGAAGCCTTTCGGGCTCCCTCGGAAAGAAAACGGAGCGCTAAGTCCACTCGTCTCTGGGGTGAGATGTCCACAGCTAAGTGATACACCACGCCTCCGTAACTGATTCTTGTGGTGTCCTCGCAGGGCGCTGAGTTTTCAATGGCTCTAACAAGGACTTCGATGGGGTTCTGTCCGGTGCGAAGATGAATGATCTCAAAGGCGTTCCTCACCATGCTGATGGCTCGAGCCTTCTTCCCTGCGCTGCTTCCCGGTCGCATCAGATCGTTTATCAACCTCTCCACAATGTTGACTTCGGCCTTTCGGAACCTTCCGTGCTCATGCCTCCCCATGCTATGAGGAACATAAATAGGCTTAAGAGAAATGTAGCGCTGAAGCCCAAGATCAGTCACCTCGATCCCGGCGAAGCTCCACCTTCCGAACAATAGAATCTCTTCTTCCTTGCTCAAGCAAGCCACCTTGACAGCTTCTGGGTTATGGCGCCCCTATTTAAAGGTTTATTAAGAACTCGGTTCCAGTTTTCTTCACGTATGCAGAAGACTAGATGTTAGCGCAGCGGCTTTTCTTTCCGACCGAGGACCAGTTCTTTGAGGGAAACACCGTTTACCGTGACGACCCTCCACCGCACCCCAGGAATGTCACCCATGCTTCCCCCACGAGAACCCCCAATCCCCTCGATTATCACCTCATCGTGTTCGTCCACCACGTTGAGGGCTCCGTCTCCTGGAAGAAAGGCCGTGATCACCTTCCCGTTCTTGATGAGCTGCGTTCTCACACACTTGCGAATGGCGCTGTTAGGTTGCTTGCTCTCCACCCCGACCTTCTCTAGGACGATGCCACGAGCCATGGGCGCCCCCTCTAATGGATCAGATTTAACGTCTAGCCTAAGCATCCGGCGCTTATAGTAAATGTCGCTCCACCGGAGCCTCTTCCTATTCTCACGTATCTTCCTCGCGGCAAACTCGCCTTTCGGTGACTTGGAGCCCATGACCTCGTCCTCTAGTCACGTTATAAGTTAAGTCATGTATATAGGTTACGATTTGAATAAAGTCGCAATTTGGAATAAAAAGCACCACGTTATGGATACGTATCTCCTCGGGGGCATTCTTGTCGATGATGAATTTGAGGTTGTGTCTCCTCCATTAAACCAGCCTAAAACCCAGCGCAAAATCTTAATCGTACGATTTTCACTAAGTAGCCCGATAAGCTTTTGACCAGTTCCTTGGAAACAGTTGGGTACTGCTCGTGTATGCGCTCAACGCTGTAACCGTATCCCATAGCTCCAATATACATTGAGCTAGGACGCGGGTCGCGCTCTCCTTAAGCGTCAAGTTCGTCGGATAACCCTCAATCTTGTCTCCACGCCCCAGAACATAGAACTCGGTAAACCTCTTCCCAACTTTGGCATAGCGCGCGAGCGTAAAAGTCAGGTTGCTACGAAAACGTCGGCAAGCCTAGGTTACTAGTTATCGTGCAAAAACTTCGGTATCGGTTGCTTACAGTATGCTCACGTTTTGTATCTGGAAGTATCGTTTGGCTAAAAATCGGATTCGCTCGGCGTTTCTCCCGTTTTTCCCGATGGCGACTCCCTTGTCTCTGGGGTTCACGGAGACCACGGCGATGGTTTTTCCGTCGGGGCGTTCGCTGATGCGTATCTCCTTCACTCGTGCTGGCTTTAAGGCGTTTTTGATGAACTGAACCGGGCTGTCGGAATGCTCGATGATTTCATGCTTTTTCCCAGTCATCTTTTCTAGGAGGTGGATGTTTTTTCCTCTCCTCCCTATGGCCATCCCCACGTCTCCCTCCTTTATGATGAAGATGATTCGGTTGAGGTCTTCGTCGATGATGCAGTCCCTCACGGTGGCGCCGGTGATGTTTTCAAATAGGGCAATGTATCGCATCTCCCGGCTCGTGAACCTTATCCCGCTAGACATTCACCGCCTCCGCAACCCTGAGGATGTCGGAGTCTCCCGGTTCCCTTATGGTCAAAGCCGAAACCATGAAGGGCTTCCCGCAAACTGCCCCTAAGTCTATGCTGTTTCCTTTATAAATAACCACCGGAACGTTGGAGAGCCTACAGTAATACGTGATATCTTCACGAATCTTTTGTGGGCAATTCGCCGCAACAATGATAAGCCTGGCCTTTCCTATCTTAGCGTTCTTTATGGCGTTGTTGGCCCCGAATAAAACCTTTCCGGTTTTCACCGTGGTGGCGATAGCCTTGTTTACGTCAATCACTCCGTCCTCCCCCGATATGCCGTAGACATGTAGAGATCTACCAAGCCTGTGCCGATGGGTATGGACTGCCCCACAATCACGTTTTCGGTTACCCCTCTCAGGGGGTCGCTTTCACCCTTGATGGCTGCATCGATGATGTTGGGAACAGTGATCTCGAAGGCTGCCCTCGCGAGGACGCTGGCCTTTTCCCCGCTGATTCCGTGTCTCCCAATTTGCCGCACATCGCCGGTTGCAGTCATGATGTCAGCCACTAACATCACGTGCCTTATATCCACGTCGAGACCCTGCTCCTCAAGAACTCCTATGGCTTCCTTGATGATGACGTTTCTAGCCGCCTCGATTCCAAGCGTTTTAGAAATCTCATGAATATGATTGGTGACTGTTCGCGTGGAATCCACTCCGCGAACTTCGAGGACCTTCGGAAGGTTGGAGCCATCGGTTCGTATCACCCACTCCCCCTCTTCCTCAGTGATAAGAACCCTGCGAATGTTTGGTATACCTTTAATATAATGTGTGGAAACCCTGTCGAATAGCTTCTTGGTATCCAGAGGCGTCTTGGGTTTAAGAGCAAGTCGATCATCTTTGATCCTTAACGTGCAGTTGAGTAGATGCAGCGAATCCTCCATGTCATCCAGCGAAACACCTCGATCTTCCATCATGCTCAAGTCAAGCTCAACAATGACCTCCTCCAGCTCAGGGTCTATGTACATGGCCTTCGCAAGATCCTCCATGGTTGTGCAAATGATCTCTCGGGCAACCTCGGTGGCCTTCTCCTCGCTCGCTTGATGCTCCTTATCAAGGTAAATGGACATGATCGGGGTGGAGGGTGTTCGTCGAGCGTCCACGATTTCAATGAGTCGAGGCAAGCCGAGGGTTACGTTTTGTTCCCTAACCCCCGCGTAGTGAAATGTTCGAAGTGTCATCTGGGTGCCTGGCTCACCTATCGATTGTGCAGCCACGATTCCCACAGCTTCACCGGGCTCGACGAGGGCTCGTTTGTAGTTTTCTAGGGTCAGGTTGATTGCTTGATCCACTCCTTCCCGAGTTAATTTGGCCCTAGCTAACTCCTTCTTTAACTCTTTGACTAGGATGGGTGTGAGCTGACTCCTCACTTCTTTGAGGCGTTCCATAACGTACTGTCTAGGTGCGGCTTCACCCTTCTCTATCATAATCTTGATCTGCTCAACGAGTCGGCTGACGTTCACGGCTTTTCCATGATCGCTTTTGGCAGGGTCTACTCCGTCTTCCCCGTACCTGAGTTGAATGATGTCACCAATCGAGTTTCGAACGGTTCCGTCATACTCGATACGCAGGTGTTCAAGTGCGTTGATGAGACGCCTCTGCATGTACCCACTTTGTTGGGTTCGCACGGCCGTGTCTACGAGTCCCTCCCGCCCACCCATTGCGTGGAAGAAAAACTCAATGGGATCTAAGCCGTCTCGATAACAAGAATACACGAAGCCTCTAGCTTTAGGAGAGGGATCTCCCACTTTAAAGTGGGGTAAGGCTCGCTCAAGGTATCCCCGCATAATTCGTTTTCCTCGCACCGACTGCTGCCCAACGCAGGCGGTCATTTGGCCGATGTTGAGGCTGGAACCCCTCGCTCCGGTCCTCGTCATAATGATGCCGGAATTATTTATGTCAAAGTATTCGTCTGCGGTTCTTCCGGCTTTGTCCCTGGCTTCGGCTAGCTCGTTCATGACGTAGATTTCAAAGGATTCCTTAAGGGTTTGACCTGGAAGTCTTTGTAGCGTTCCTTCCTGCAGAGCCTTGATTAATTTATTTATTCGCTCCTCGGACTCCTGTATTGTTTTATTAATTTTCAACTGAACAGGACGAGATAACTCCAACTCGTCAAAGGAATAGGTGAAGCCCCTCATGGTCATAAAAAGCTTGAGAAGCTGACAAATGCGATTCAGGAATCGCCTTCCAACAGGAGCGCCATAGTCCTTTATTATTCGATGAAGGAGGCTTTCCGACTGTTCAGCGCCTATAGAGCTTCTATCAATAACCCCGGATTTTAAAATGCCATCTTTAACAATCACGTAAGCATCGTGTGGGCACTCTTCGGGAAGACAGCGATCACCACGAGAAATAGTTGCCTTTAAGACGTAATTTAAGTCCTTTGGAAGAAAGAGGCTAAATATTTGTTTTCCAGTCCAAAGCGCCTCAGGTTCTTTGACATCTGGCTCGGGGAATGGGCCCTCATAATCCGCCGCTAATAGCAGTCTGCAAACCTCCTCCTTTGTGAGGAGGGTTGATTTTCGAGTTAAGAGGTATGCGGCGGTTATGAAGTCTCGAATGGCTCCTATGATGGGGCCTCCAAACCTTGGTGAAAGAATTTGGTCTTGAACTTGCATGAGGAGGCGTGCCTCGGTTTGTGCTTCTTCGCTCTGTGGGATATGGAGGTTCATTTCATCCCCGTCAAAATCAGCGTTGTAAGGTGGGCAAGTGCAGAGATGTAGGCGGAACGTTTTGTGAGGCAACACCCGAACATAATGGGCCATTATCGACATTCGGTGAAGAGATGGCTGCCTGTTAAAAATGGCGATGTCGCCGTCCTTAATGTGGCGCTCCACAATGAAACCTGGCTCTAAACCCTCAGCGACCTTTTCGCGATCAACCACGAATTCCAGTCTGATGCGTTTACCGTCCGGCCTTACGACATAGAGTGCGCCGGGATACTTTTCAGGGCCGTTGGTCACAAACCCTCGCATTTCGTCAGCGTTCCATTCGGTTACCTTCTCGGGCATCGAAAGCCTCATGACAACATCAAGCGGAACCCCAACCTCATTAATGTCAAGATTCGGATCCGGAGAGATCACGGTTCGCGCTGAAAAGTCCACTCTTTTCCCGGAGAGGTTGCTCCTAAATCTCCCTTCCTTTCCTTTGAGGCGTTGGGAAAGGGTCTTAAGGGCTCTGCCGGAACGATGCCTAGCAGGGGGAATTCCAGAAGCCTCGTTGTTGAAGTACGTGGTCACGTGATATTGAAGAAGCTCTGATAAGTCTTGGATGATGAGGGTTGGAGCCCCTGCCTCCATGTTTTCCTTTAGTCGTTGATTTATGCGGATGATGTCCACGAGTTTGTGGGTTAAATCATCCTCGGATCGGATGCCCGATTCTAAGGTTATGGAAGGCCTTACGTAAACGGGTGGAACCGGAAGAACCTGCAGAACCATCCATTCTGGGCGTGCGCTCTCCGGGTTGAAACCGAACAATTCAAGGTCTTCGTCAGGTATCCGCTCCAGTCGGTCTCGAACTATACTTGGCGTTAACCGCTGCGCACCCTCCTCTGAAATCTCGTGAAAAGTCGTGGGTTTCGTGAACTCTATCTTATTCTGGGGGGCGCCACAATGCGGGCATTCCTTGTTTCTCGCCTCATGCAACACCTTTTTGTAAAGTTCGTCTGATGCAGTCCCCATTAACTTGCGAGTACGCTCGATTTTAGCCCTGATTTTGGTGATTCGGCTCGCAGGTAACAACACGCGGCCGCAGTTCCGACAAGTAGACCCGAGGAGGTCATAGATTATTTTAGTGAACTCAACGTGAATGATGGGAACTGCCAATTCGATGTGACCAAAGTGCCCGGGGCATCGTATGGCGGTGTTGCCGCAGGTTTTGCATCGCTGCCTCGGTTCAAGCGTTCCCAATCGACCATCCATGAGCCCCGACGTTATGGGGGCTCCGTCCTCATCATATGTGTCGGCGGTTTGTATCTCCGTAACAGAAAGCCTACGTATATCTTGCGGAGAGAGGACTCCAAACGAAAGCTCGTCTATAACCTTGTGAACGGCTTCCTCCATTGCCATTTCAAGCTCTCTCCTTCAATTTGAGGCGGGGCGTTATGCAGAGGCTCATCAACTCTTGCAGGAGAAGTTTGAAGGCATAGGAAACAATTACCGGAGAAATCTGGGCTTTGTCTTCACAGAGTCGGCATACATACCTGCGTTGCTTTATGTCGTAAAACGCGATGTATCCACAAGTCTCACATACGTATAAGAGGTATTTGTCTGATTCCTCGAGAAGTCGATCCCGCAGGAGCATGGCGGCGCCGTGTCCAATGAGGCAGTCTCTCTCCATTTCTCCGAATCGAAGCCCACCACCCCTCGCCCGCCCCTCTGTGGGCTGCCTCGTCAACATCTGAACTTGACCTCGCGCCCTGGCGTGGATCTTGTCCGCCACCATGTGGTGGAGCTTTTGATAATACACGACGCCCACAAAAATGTCGGCGGCAAATCTTTCGCCCGTGACCCCGTTGTAAAGAACCTCTCGACCGCTGGGGCTGAAGCCCAGATCGATCAACGCTTGTTTCAATTCCTCTGGGTTTTCGTTAACGAAAGGTGTCCCATCCACCGGTTTCCCCCTCGCCGCCGCAACCTTTCCAGCCATGGATTCGAGGAACTGCCCAATGGTCATTCTTGAGGGGATGGCATGGGGGTTGATCATGATGTCGGGAACGATGCCCTCGGGAGTAAACGGCATATCCTCCTGCGGCACAATCATCCCTATAACGCCTTTCTGCCCGTGACGAGAGGCAAACTTGTCACCTAACTCGGGAATTCGCTGATCACGCACCCTAACCTTTACGAGCTTGCTTCCTTCGCCGGTCTCGGTGATAAAAATGCCATCCACTATGCCGGTTTCGGCAGGCCTCATGTCCACGGAGGTGTCCCTCATCGTAGGACCTTTGACTTCAAACTCCTTGTATTCCTCGAGGAATCGAGGAGGACTCGTTCTGCCGATGAGAACGTCGCCGCCTGCGACCCTGGATTCTAGGCTGACAATGCCATCTATTTCAAGAAAGCGATAGTATTGCTCCCCTCGATACCCGCGAATGCCTGGCTCTGGTGTGATAAATCGATCTTTCAGCCCTCCAAGGTATTGACGACACTCAGCCTCGTAAATCCGATAGAAGGTGGAACGTCCTAAGCCTCTTTCGATGGATGCTTTGTTGAAGATGAGGGCGTCTTCCATGTTGTATCCTTCAAAGGAAATAACAGCGACGACGCAGTTTTGTCCAGAAGGTCGATTATCATGTCCTATGATGTCCATTGGCTTTGTCTTAACCAGGGGCATCTGGGGGTATTCTAGAATGTGGGAACGGGAATCAACTCGGAGGAGGTAGTTCGTTGCATAGACTCCGAGGGCTTGCTTCGCCATAGCAGCCTCGTAAGAGTTGCGTGGGGACTGGTTATGCTCAGCGTAGGGTATGAGGGAGGCGCATATCCCCAGAACTGTGTAAGGCGCAACCTCCACGTGCGTGTGCTCAGGCGTCACCTCCTCAAAACTTAGAGCTGCAAACACGTTTTCCTCTTCCTCGGCGTCGATGTATTCGATGATGCCTTGCTTTACAAGATCCTCCCATGTCCATTCTCCGGAACGAATCTTTTCGATGTGCTCCGGTTGCAGCTTTGGTGTGCCGTCTTCAACCACTATGAGGGGTCGGCGCACACGCCCCTCGTCGCAGTTAACATAAACCTCTTCCCTTTCCCCATAGATCTTAGAGAAGTAGGCGACATTAACTTCCGTAGAGATTTCCCCGCTTCTGCGTTTGTTCCTTATCTCAGTGACCAACTCCAGCGGGGATATGCAATAACCAACGAGATAACCATCTACGAAGACCTTAGCGCCATCGGTCCTCAGGGTTTCGGTTGCCTCCTGAACTGGAATCATGCCCATTCGATAAAGGGTTTGCCTCATTCTTTCAGGGCTCACGCTGACCGCGATACACGCCGCCAAAGCGAGGTTTTTCACTAAACCACAGTTTGACCCTTCGGGCGTCTCATTTGGGCACAGCCTTCCCCAGTGAGTTGGATGCAGGTCTCGAGCCTCGAAGTTGGGCTGGCTGCGACTGAGGGGGGACTGTAACCTCCGTAGGTGGCTCAGGGTGGAGATGTGGTTAGTTCTATCGAGTAGCTGCGTGATACCGACTCGTCCTCGCCCCCAGTTTCCTGTGGCGATGGCGTGCTGAAGTCGCTCGGTGATAATCCCTGGTCGGACAGCGGCGGAGACCGAAATGGTTTGCCGTTTGATGCCCATCCGCTCGAGCTGATACTTGATGTCACGGCATAGGTTTCTGAAGGCTATTCTTAAAAGGTCGGCGAGTAGAGGTCCAGCGAGTTTCAAACGTTTGTTCTTGAAGTGGTCTTTGTCGTCGGGCTTTCTTTTTCCGAGCTTCAATTCGAGGGCTCTGCAAGCCATCTCCCCCAAGAAGAGGGCCTTTTCTCTACGGTTTCTGAGGGTGCGGCCGACATGGGGTAGAAAGTTTCGATCAAGGATGCTTTCAGCTTTTTGGCGGCGATACTCTTCCACCTGCCCGTGTGCCACGCGGCTCCCGAGGTACATGATGGCGTCCTCGATCGTGTCGATGCCCGTAGCCTTTTCAAAGGAGGCCTCAAGCTCGTTTTGTATGACCTTGTCCGGAGAAACTGCCTCGGCAACCTCCTTGTCAGACTGTAATCCAAGGGCTCTCATCAAAATCACAAAGGGTATCTCGGTGGGTACGCCGGGCATGGAAACGTGAATGGCGCCGTCCGACTTCACCCGTAGCTCGATTCTTGCCCTAAAGCCCACCGTGGTGGAGAATATTTTGGCTTGATAAACGGGTCTGGCGCCGCGGGTGTCGATGTCTACGAGGATGCGGTTTGGAGCTAGGTCTTCTAAGGCAACGATGACACGTTCAGAGCCGTTGACGATAAAGTAGCCTCCTGGGTCGTTTGGGTCCTCCCCGTGCCCGATGAGCTCCTCAGGAAGCAGTTGAGAAAGAACGCAGTGCTTGGACTTCAGCATCACCGGGAGGTCGCCTATCAAGACGAGTTCGGTTTCATGCTCCCTGCCATCGATGACTGGGGTCATCTCTAGGGACAGGGGCGCAGCGTAGGTCAGGTTGCGAAAACGGGCCTCTATGGGATAGATGTCGTGGGGGTATCCGTCCACCTCCGTGATGTAGGGGCCGCTTATTCTCGACTGCGGGTGAAGGACCCATATTTGGCCAAGCTTTATTTTGTAGGGATACTCTGGAACCTCGATCTGGATCTCGCCAACTTCATCTATGACCTCTTGAAGGCCATGGTCAATGAACTTGTTATAGGAATCGAGATGCTGTCTAACCAGGCCCTTCTCCTCGAAGAAGGACTTTTGAAGAAGCAAAAGGTCCTCATTCGAAATTTCCAAACTTACCTAAACCTCCAATAAGCTCACAATTATTAAAGCATGGGTATCGGGCGATTTGATACGATTCCAACCAAACGCGGGAATTCCCCCAACGGGCCGGCGGTCATCCGACCCGAAAAATCGGGCCTCCAAGGTTGCTTCCGCCTTGTGTTTCGGAAGCTAACAACGTAAACCGCAACGCCCACTAATAAACTTTACCTTTGTAAACCTGATAGATGTTTAGAGAAATCTTGGGCTATATGCGTAAAGGTTCTTAGCGTCTAGCTGAAAAGGATTTAAGAGAGGTGTTTTTGTGGGGCCAAGATAGA
>Ga0315310_10000963_pt1 | contig 18121 bp, 22 predicted proteins | sample TDP5_MG_FD_203630 | JGI IMG/M metagenome (GOLD analysis project Ga0315310, IMG submission 203630) | Freshwater sediment microbial communities from Lake Towuti, South Sulawesi, Indonesia - TDP5 | ecosystem: Environmental > Aquatic > Freshwater > Lake > Sediment | place: Indonesia: South Sulawesi... | reverse complement strand
TACCATGATTGCTATGGCGTACTCCACACCTGCTCCATTTAAAATGGTGTTGTCTCTGTCTTCGCCCCTAATTGTTACGTTCTTGTTGACAACAATGCGTGCAGGTCCAAACACTGGAATCTCTATTTCCCGCCATCCTTCATTATATATTCCAGTTCTAACGAATATTGTGTCTCCTTCACTAGCGGCATTTATGGCTTCTTGTATCGTGTGGAAGTCTGCTGGTCCATCATCATCCACAGTCCAATTTCTAGGCTCTGCCTTAACTGGTTGAATGTTGAATGCCAATGTAAACATGCTTGCTACTAACAGTCTTAGCATTATCCCAGAAACAGCTTTCTTTTCCATTTTTCTGTTCTCCTTCCTCATTTTTGAGATGCTTCATCGTCTGAACAAAGAGAGACTGAGCACGGTTAAACAAATAGACAGTAATCAACATTTATGCCTTATGAAACAATCTTCGATATGACAAATAGAACCACATTTGTTCATTGGAATAGGATTTCAGTTTACAAGTTCTTCTAGAACAGCCTTCTCAAGAGTCTAAGGCTAAGGTTATGATTCCTATGTATGAACCATTAGAAACATCAAAATGTAAGAAGTGCGATAAGATAATTGCAAAACTAAAAGAATTGATAAGAATTTTGAATTAATTCATTTAGGTTTTCTTCTTAATTATGAACTCGTTGTGAAGAAATTCTATGAGTCTTCCATACAACCATGGTACTATTATGACAACACAAACGGCAAACAGGATAATTATTACCATCCATTCTGATTGTTGTGGGATTGTGATTTCAAACAAACCATCAGATTTATAAATTGTCTGCAAAGGTAGAGAAGAGAACCAAGATGATACAAGATTTATCAACCCAGCGGTCACAGAGGCAACTGCACTGAAGATAAAACCCGCTATCCAATACCTTCTAAATTTCTCTCTTCCCATCAAGTTCATCATCACCCAAATGTAAATAGAACATTTCTCCTTAAATTATTAATGCAAGTTGAGATTACGTAATGGAGATGACAGAATGAAAGAAAAGGAGGTGACATGATGACCGTTTTTGAGGTAGGTCAATGGATGGTCAAACCAGAAAAACAGGAGGAGTTCACGAAATTGCTGAAAAGAATGCTAAAATACATGAAAGATAATCCAAAAATGTTCAAAGAGGTTAAATCACTGAAAATCTTCACTCAAACGTTTGGAGGCATCTATGGTGCTTATGTTGAACTGGTGGAGTTTGATAGTTTGGCTGACTATGAAAGAAGTAACAAGAGAATGCAAAAAGATGAGGCATTGGCTAAAATGAATAAAGAGTTTATGTTACTTATAGAGCCAACTACACTCTCATCAAACCTATGGACTTTCGTCATGCAACTCTAAGGATTTCAAAAACAAATTCCGGCACCGGAGACATAATTCCCCCACATCTTCATAGTATAGAACCTTTCTCCTTAATTACTAATGCAACTTGAAATGAAGATTCGCTGTGAAAAAAGAAGGATATGGTTTAAGGATGTGATGATTTACGCTATTTCTGTGCTTTGAGATATAGTTCTGCAGCCTTTCTGGTGTCAATTAGAGGTACGAACTTCCAATTCATTTCGGGTCCGTAGTAGATTTGAACGTTCGCTAGTTTTTCTGGGTTGTCAGTCTCATATATTGAGAAACCCTTGCGCTCGCCATTAAAAGTATAAGGTCCAAAGACCACCTTTGCAAACTTCTCAGGTCTTTTTTCCCCCACAGGCATCTTCTTGAGCCTCTCGATGACCTTATCGGTAGCCTCTGCGCTGTACTCCCAAAACCCTATGAACTGCACATTTTCCACCTCCTTTAAAGTGAAGTTTTTTACATGCTTGTTACAACTTCTATTTAAAATTATGGAACAATGATAGTTTTACCTTTTCTAGTGGTATTTTCCATTGAATACGAATACCAAGCACACACAAAACATGAATAATCTTCTCCTGAGCCTAAGGTTAAGGTTATGATTTCTATGTATGAACCATTAGAAACATCAAAATGTAAGAAGTGTGGTAAGATTATAGCAGAGCCTAAAGAACTGATAAGGATCAAGAAAAGAATAGAAGAGTTCGAAGCCTTCCCTTCTTCCACACAGTTTTCACAGCCCCAGCTGCACACCCAAACTTGATGATGATGACACTAAGGAACGTGTCCAATTCATCAACACACAGCCACTGCAGCTGGCGACAACCATCCACACGACTGTGTATACTTGGATTATATAGGATACTCATTGCAGTAACCTAGAAGGGATGGAGGTTTCAATACGTCAAGCTAATTTACACTCGCCGTTTTCTTGGACGACGAGACGAAACGTACATTCCATAAACAAGCACAACGAGAGCAGAGGCCCAAGCCGCAACGTTCTGACTCAAGACATACTTGCTGACCACATCCAACTGAACTATAGAACCAGTGAGAGAGGCTCCAACTTGGACGAGACTGTTCCGAAAACCAGGCGCTGACCCGATAAAGACACGAGCCAAAGCGTCACCAACTCCTCTCGCCCAATCTGTGGTGACTCTAACAAAACCGAGAAAAGACGGATTCCCCATATACAGCCCAATGACTTCGTGATAAATCAGGTCAGGATAAACCACGACGTAGAGCAAAAGCGATAGTGAGAGAAAAACAGCGAGAACAGCAACGGCGCTTCTGACAGCGGCTCTGGCAGAATACAATCGCCTTGAAATGTACGAAACGCCTCGGATTCCCTGTAACCCCGCCTTAACCGCTCGACTAATCCTCTGTAGCTTTTTACCTATTCTCTTAGAAAATCGCCTCAACGCCTTCAATCTGCGCCTTTCTTGCTCTCTCCTAGCCAATGGAAGTGATCGTTTAGCGACCTCCGATCTGACAGACACTAAAGCGGTGTGTCTGGTCAAGTAAGCCCAGCTTGAAACCAGAACAACGATTACAGCAATGGGTAAGAGATGAAACAAGGGACTGATAGATAATGTGAAAAACCAGTTGGTTGTTGGAATCTGAAAAGTTCCCACCCAAACGTCTTTGTCATTCAAACCGAAAGACTGGAAAGAAAGAACCAGGAGAAACTCGAAAAAACCCGCCAACACAAAAAACAGCGCCGTGGCTGCAAACCCCTTAGGCGCGGTCCACCTAACGACAAAGCGTTTCCCACGAGCCTCAGCCAACTCCACTTTACCCCTCTGATGTTACGAATGGCCCCAGTTTTTCTAAGGCGTATTGAGCGATTTTTGGAAGGATTTCTTAAGTCTTTACCGCAAAACAAATACTTAAGGCAATTGGCGAACTGATTCTATGGAATAGCCAAGAGAACCAGCCCACATACTATGGGTATTGTCAAGTTGTCGTTTATCGGTGTCGGAAGGGTTTCTACGAGCATTCCCACAGCCGTGCCCACCAGTGCCTTCAATGGACCGACAAACAACCATGCTCCAGCAAAAGCGAACAAGAGGCCGAAGAGAGTGCCCTCAACCATTTTGCCCTTATTATATGGGAAGGTATGCCTACCAAATTTCTTTCCAAACAGTGTGGCGAAGCCGTCTCCCAACGTGAATATGGCGATTGCCCCGTATCCAACAGGAATTGGAAAGATAACTAAAGCTAAAATTATGCCCACCGCGAAAGAGATTGGAGAAGTCACGAATTCGTAGATTTCAGGCGTGATTGCGGCGTTCCACGTTATGGTAGAAGTCACAGGAACGTTGAAACCCTGCATGCGAGCGAGTTCAGACATGACGTAGACCAACGTGACCACGAAGATTAGAAAGGCAATGAAGATGTAACTAAACGACAGATAAGCAGAGACTATAGGCACAAGGAAGCCGCTGACATGTATAACTTCGCGAATGAGATCTCGTTTCGAGAGGGTACGCGCATTCATCTTTGACGTAGTGCCAGTTATTGATAATATAGCCTCTTCTAGATCGCCTTTCACAACTACGTCTGATTTGGCGCTTACCAGAAAGTCCGGATTGTACCCGATTCTCAAGGCGCAGAACCTAAACATGGGAAGATTGTTTCTGTCGTCGGCTACTAAGGCGCAGTCTTTAGGTGCCAAACCCTCTTTCTCAAAAATTCTCTTTAAAGCCAACGCTTTGCCGTTGGGTTCGATGGCATCGCCGCTTATTCTGCCAGTCAAGCGCCTGCCATCAACCTCGAGATTCAAACCCACGGCGTAGTCTGCATCCAATTCCATGGCGAGGTGCTCCACGAAGAGTTGTGGCAGTCCTGAACTAATCAGCGCTGTCTTATACCCTGCCCCTTTTAGTTTCTCGAAAACTTCTTTCACGCCAGGAATCAACGGAACCTTCTTGTAGAGTTGAAACAGGTCTTCCACAGCTAGTCCACGCAACTGTCTGAAAATCTTTTGAAGCGCCGATTTGAGGGATATCAATCCAATTTCGTAGAGGAAGCCTGCCCAGAGCATTTTCATGAAACTCAATAAACTCAAGCGCTGAGATGCCTCGAAAAGCAGATAGCGTCTCTTGGGGATCAACACTCCCTCAACATCAAAAACAACTAAACGAGGCTTGAGAAGAGTTGACTGACCTGGTTTTGCAGCTTTATCCATGACCAAGAGAAACCCATCCTAAACACGAGCACATTTTGGCAACTGAACTTAAAATTCTCCTTATCTTATTCAGACTTGCGGAAGTATTTTCTGTAGGCTTCGCCGTATTGACCTGGCAATGGAAACTCATGCCCACACTTGGGACACCTTGCCATGCCACACTGAACTATGGAGGGGCACCCTCCACAAGCAAACGTTCTGCCGTAGCTCACGTCAAAAGTAAAACCACACTTTGGACAATGTATAATATGCTTTGCCTGAGTCATGAGAATATCACGCCTAGTTTCCATCCATAAAAACGTCCAGTGTATGTTAAAAACGTTTTTGAAAAGAGAAATTTTTGGGGTTAGATTTTAGCCTGTTCTGTTTGTGTTTTGGGTTTTGTTTTGGTTTCTGGATGGTGTTTTGGGTTGGGTTTGGGGTGTGTTTGGCGCGCTTTCAATGTTGCCAATTGTGACTCTCAATGTTGCTAAAAGTGATGTTCTGAGTGGGTTGTGCGTGTGATTGATTTCAAAAGAAGAAGGGGACGATCGGCTTATGCCTTCTTCTACATGAGGTGCTAGGAGCTGTGTGCGTGTTGTTGTTAAGAGTCTGTGGGTTTCATTCACAACAACTTCTGTGAGGCTTGGTGGGAGGACAAGTTTTGGCTGGAGAAATGAGTGTGCGTGTTGATGATAAAATAACGCTACAGGTTTCATCTTCATCTTAGTTGGCTTGTATGGTTTGTAGTATTGTTAGTACGCTGGCTTTTTGGGCTCTTTTGGTTAGGTATGGGTTGTCTAGTTTGTTTTCTTGTCTTACGAGTACGCTTTTCACGTCTTGTTCGTCGATCGCGCCTCTGTCAGGTCTGGCGAGTTTGTTAATGATGAAGTCTTCTGGGCTGATTATCCATGCCGAGATGTTTTTGTTTAGCGTGACTTTTCTTCTTCTTTTTAGGGTTTCATGGTTGAATGTGATTCCATCGGGTTTAAGCCATAGTTCTGTTTCTACTTTCTCTTTTTGATCAAGGATTATCATTAGGGGGTTGTTCGGGGCGTAGTTTGTGATTTCGATGTTAATTGATTGTAACCATTTGCGTAGTTGGTTTAATTCTTTTTCTGTTTTGATTGCCACGGCTATGTCGAGGTCTAGTGTTGTTCGGATTCTTCCATAGAATGGGAGGGCGTAGCCTCCGATAATCATGTAGTGGATGTTTTTGCTTTTAAATAGGTTAACCAGTCTCTGAAGTGATCTTAATATTGCGGACAATTGCGTTCAGCTCCGTGAGGATTTTGAACGGTGAATAACCTCTTGCAACGAGTCTATCTGTGCACAGCGCGTCTTTCACGGCGTGTTCTAGGTCTGTTTTTCTGGCTCTGAGCGGTTTCATTTTCAGTTTCCTGTAGGTTTCGAGGAAATCTAAGCCTAATGATGTGCAGACGATGTTTTTCTTTGGTCTGCCTCGGCTTGAATGTTTGACTTTTTGGAACTCGATCAGGCTTTCTTCGTTCATCTTTCTTGATAGAGATATGACTGTTGATGTTTTCAATTTCAGCGTTCGGGCTAAGTCTCTGATGCCGCAGGGATGTGACTCGGCGGCTTCAAGAATATGGGCTTTCTGTTCTAAGGACATTTGTTTCCCTTTTGGAAACTTATTTAAATGATAGGTAGGATGACCGAGGATTTAAGTGTACCGCCTAAGAGATACTGTTAACTTATTTGTCATGCAAGGACAACAGCGGGAAAACGAAGATATGTGCGCTTTAGCACGTTATGCGTGTTAGGACTCCTTCCTTCTAACCTCTTCAAGGGCGTACTCAACTGCATGTGAGACGATGGCAAACTTCTTCTCTCTGATCTTCTTCCTAACCCAAAGCAAAAGTTCCTCTTCCAATGAAACTGAGGTTTTTTCTTAACCAAAGAAGCTATCTAGATATACCTCTAAGTAGGAATCATAGGTGTAGAAACGCCGATAGAATTAAAGAGATCTGCCCCTGCGATGCGAATTAAGATTACGTTTCGTTTTGAGATTAGTGGCCAGGACAGCCGTGGTCGCTCGTTTCCGTGCCTTGCATCATGCCATTGTGGCTATTGTTCATCATAGAACTGTGACCGCCAGTGCCGTGCATCTGCGCCATTTCCTCTTCACACTCCTCCGATGACATGCTTTCATGCTCGTCACGATAATGTTCTTGCATGTTGGCTGCGTATGTTACTGTCGCCACACTTGCCGCCAATGCTAACACCACGATAGACAGTGTAATGATAATGGTCCTGTTCATCGCTCAATCATCTCCCAAGGAGATTTTCTCTTTAGTATCATAAAAATAAATCATTCTCAAAAATAAAGCTTTCTGTAAGATAGGCGAGATCGCCTAAAAACAAATAGTTCAAGAGAGTCACACACGCTTTATGGTTAAGAATAAAAGGAAGAGTTGTTACATTTCTATGGCAAAATTGGTGATAAGGAGTGTCTCCTCACAAGCTACGGAAGACGAGAAAGAGAAGAGGCTCCCGAACCATGGGGTGGGGCCAAATTGGGCAACACCGAAAGCACAGTCAGAAGGGAGGTCGAAAGGTCGGACGCCACAAACACTTGTGGAGTTACATCACAAAATACGAGCCAGACTACTTTGGGAGAAAGGGTTTCACTTCCCCAAGGAGCCTAAAACAAAAAATCAACGTCATCAACGTAGGAGAACTCGATGAACTAGTCGACAAACTCACAGTTGGAAAACAATTGGAAAAGAAAGAGGGCAGAGCCTTCTTAGACCTCGAAAAGCTGGGATACCAAAAACTCTTGGCGACCGGAAAGATAACCAATCCCGTCCTAGTCAAGGTGGCGGCGCACTCAGAGAACGCTGCAAAGAAAATCGAAGAGGCAGGCGGACAGATTCTCCGCAGAGCTGAAGAAAAATCCGAAGAGGATGAGAAGACATCGGCTAAAAGTTAATTACCATCCGTTATGATTTGCCTTATGAAAACAAGGGTGAAGACCTCACATGGCCGGCAGGTTCCTGTCTCTGTTCAAACCCATCTCAAGGATCACACCCGAAGTGAGCCCTCCGGAGCGCAAGGTCGGTTTCAACGAAAAATTATTCTGGACTGGTCTCGCGCTCGCTTTATACCTCATCATGGCTGAGGTGCCACTCTACGGCATTACAACTCAACAAGGAGACCCGTTTCTCTATCTCCGCGTCATCTTTGCCTCTCACCGCGGATCTTTGATGGAACTAGGCATAGGTCCCATTGTAACGGCGGGGCTCATCCTTCAGTTGCTCGCCGGCTCCGGAATGGTTCAGTGTGACATGAGCGACCCCGACGACAGGATGCTCTTCACCACAGCCAGCAAGTGGTTTTCTCTTATCCTTATAACGGTTCAAGCATCAGCCTACATAATCGGCGGCGTCTATGGCACTGCACTGGACCCAAGAGTATCTATTTTAGTGTTTCTGCAATTGCTTGTGGCGGGCATAGTGATAATGCTGCTCGATGAAATGATACAGAAAGGCTGGGGAATAGGAAGCGGAATAAGCCTCTTCATCCTCGCAGGCGTCGCTCAGAGCATCCTGTGGGAAAGCTTGTCTGTGGCCCCTTCCCTAGCTGGAGGAGAGGAGAGCCTCAGAAGCTTTGGCGCCATACCTGCACTCATTCAGACGTTTGTGCAAGGCCTGTTTTCGATACAGTATCTCTACGTGCGACCTCAAAACCTTCCAACGATGCTGGGACTCTTCACCACGCTCATTGTCTTCTTAGTCGTCATCTATACCGAGGGCGTTCGTGTTGAGATGCCCATTTCTTACGCTGGCTATCGGGGTTATAGGAGCCGCTATCCCATCAAACTGCTCTATGTATCCAACTTGCCCGTGATTTTTGCTTCTGCACTTTTCGCCAACGTGTACTTTGTTTCACAGCTCGTCTGGAGCAACTACAACAGTAACAACACTAATCCCTGGTTCAACATACTAGGTATGTATCAAAGAACGCAAGAAGCGGGCGCAACTCCCATTGGTGGCTTGGTGTATTATGTCATCTCGCCCAGAAGCATCCCGGAGGTTCTCGCTGACCCCCTAAGAGCGGTGGTCTACACGGGAATATTAATTGCCTTCTCCATTGTTTTCTCCATCACATGGCTTGAAGTTGGCGGACTGGGCCCATCAGCAGTAGCCAAACAACTCCTAGATTCCGGCATGCAGATTCCAGGTTTCCGAAGGTCAGAGAGACCAATAAAACAAATTTTGCAGCGTTACATCCCAACCGTGGCCATATTAGGTGGCGCCATCGTGGGATTAATCGCAGGGGTCGCCGACTTCTTCGGAGTGTTCGGAAGCGGAATGGGCGTCTTGTTGTCTGTTGGAATTCTCTACCAGTACTATCAGCTCTTGGTGCAAGAACAGGTTTCGGAGATGTACCCCGCCCTGCGCCGTTTCATCGGAGGTTAATCTAAAGCGATGGTTGCCGTTACAAACGCTCAAGTGTCAATAGCTAAAGTGCAAAAGTTAAAAATCACTGAGAATAACAAGTAAGAGCAACTAGGAGATTCTAAAATTGCCAAGATAGGATGATGCAATATATGGTGTTTGAGCAGTTGCCGCCAATTGAGCCTTTTTCAACGTTGTTTATCCTACTTTTGGCCTTCTTTATCTCGCTCGTTACTTCGCTCACGAACAGGCTTCTCACGAATAGAGAACAGATGAGGGCTTGGACCAAAGAGATAGCCGCGTGGAGAGCAGACTCACTCAAGGCAACGCGCGGGGGCGACAAAAAGTTGATGGCTAAGGTGAAGAAACAGCAAAAGCACGTAATGCAGTTGCAGTCCAAGTTGACGTGGCAATCCATGAAAACTTCGTTGTTGTGGTTTGTCCCCCTCATGCTCATGTGGTATGTGTTTCTACCCCAACTGGGGTTTACTCTCGGCAGGATAGTGGCTTATCTCCCATGGATAGGTGGAGAGCCTTTACCGCTTACAGTCATTCTCTGGTACCTGTTCTCTTCATTCTTGTCAAGCGCCCTTCTAAATCGCTTGTTTGGCTTGGGAATGGGAGGTGAGGATTGACTCTGTGCCAAGACCATATCAGCGAACCAGAAGCAGAAAGCGGATCCCGTTAAAACTACCAGGAAGCAGGGCCGCTACACACTATAAGCGAGAAAGGATAGGCGTTTCACACTGTGCTCAGTGTGGTCGTGTGTTGCCTAGTATTCCCATGCGGATACCATCTAAGCTACGTAGCCTTCCAGCCAGCCAGAAGAGACTTCAACGCATGTATGGCGGTCAACTATGTCACGTTTGCCTTCAAGAAGCGTTGAAGCAGGCAGCTAGGAGCGGTTTCACTTCATGAGCGGAAAACAGACATCGAGAAGAGATATTGTAATCTGCTTGGCCGGAATGACCGCCTGTGGAAAGAGCACAGCCGCTAGGCGGTTGGCTGAGAAATATCGGCTCAAATATGTTTCTGGAGGAACGGTTCTGAGGGAGTTAGCTCTTCGAATGGGATACAAATCGCAGGAGAGAGGCTGGTGGGAAACAACCGAAGGGATGCGGTTTCTGGAGCACCGTCTGCGCGATCCACGATTCGACAAACACGTCGACGAAGAACTCTTGAATTGGGCTAGGCAGGGAAACGTTGTCTTGGATAGTTGGACTATGCCCTGGTTGTCTAAAACTGGCTTCAAGATCTGGCTGGAGGTTTCTCTCCAAGAACGAGTGAGGCGACTTGCCAATCGGGACAGAATGACCCTCAGAGAAGCAGAGGAAGTGATAAATGAGAAGGATGGAAAGACTAAGCTGATATACGAAAAGCTCTATGGGTTCAGGCTCGGAGAGGATTTTTCACCCTTCGACCTCGTTTTAGACACAGAGTTATTAAGGGCTGACGAAGTCTTTGACACTCTCAGCCTTGTGATAGACCGCTTGGTGTGGAAGAAGAGTCGATGATGTTATAAATGCGGTTGACAAAAGACTTTAGGTTATTGAGCAAAACCATGGAGAAGTGAAATTATCATGCCTGCTGTTGACGTTGGCAGAATCTGTGTTAAACTTACGGGTCGAGAGGCCGGGAAGAAATGCATCATCGTAGACGTGGTTGACAGAAACTTTGTTCTAGTAACTGGTCCAAAACAAGTTAACGGCGTGAAACGCAGGCGCGTCAACGCCAATCACATCGAACCAACTGAACGAAGTGTTAACATTAAGAGGGGCGAAAGTGATGAGGACGTGATGAAGGCACTCGATGAGAAAACGCTTGCCTACCTGCGTGAGGTCATCAAACCTAAGGTTTAACAACTTCATTTTTCAGGTTTTGTCTTGCACCTCTTCTACTCAAGAGGAGCGCTTGGGTTAGAATAACATTTATTGCCTAACTGCGCTGTTTTAGCAAGGGAGAGTTTGTATGCCTGAAAAGATAAAGATGAAGATAGGCAGAGCTAGTTATGTGCAGCGTGTGGGTGAAAAAGACTATTTGAAAAGGAGGAGCCGAATCGAGAGTTTGCCCATGGGCAAACTTGTGAAGATGTCCCGTCTGGGAGGGCGCACCTGGCATTTGCTTCAGCAGGGAAATGACTTCTTCCTCATACTGGAAGCCTTGACTTGGGAAGAGGAAGAGAAAGCCATCAAAAGAGGCAAATACCCATAGTGGTGTTTGTCATAACAACTTTTGATGTGCAATTTACATTTTTTCCCTATCCGTATCCTTTTGCCACTCAGTTTTACCGAAGTTTTCTCACGTTTACTGCGACCATTTTGTAGTTTGGTGTGAAGGTCTTTTCGTCGAATTGAGTTGGAAAAAGTTTGTTGACAAGGAGCTGTTCAAAGTGGAAGTGCATACCCACTCTGCCAGCGGGAATGGTTTCATCAATCTGAGCCTTACACGTAATGGTGCCAACAATGCTTGAAACCTCCACATCATCACCTGCCGATATGCCTAATCGCTCCGCGTCCATCCTACTCAAGTAACAATATGGACCTTCACGAAAACTCATCAGAGTCTTAGACCTGTTCGTCATCTCGCCAGTCAAGAAATGATGCTGCGACCTAAAAGACGTAAGTATTAAAGGATACCTGTCGCTGCGGATGTCTTCTACGCCTTCAAAATGCTCAGGCATGAACCGCCTGAAAAACATACGCTTCTCAGGCCAACCGTCTGCACCGTCATAGACGCTGTCAACATTTATTCGGCTGTAGGCTGGAACGACGTCCACGATTTCTCGGGTAATATCTCGTGCTTCGTTGTAGTCGAAGTTCTCCTCGCACTGGAAATATTGTGAGAGTTCTTTGAAAATTTGCCACTCTGACTTGCAGTTTTCCGGGGCGTCAGCAACCTTTCTCACGCGTCTGAGTCTTCGTTCACCGTTTGTTATAGTTCCGTCCCTTTCGAAAAGCATTGGTGTAGGGAGTAAGACATCGGCGAAGGTGGAAGTTAAGTTAAAATAATGGTCCAAGACCACCACAAACATGTTCCTCAAATTCTTGTGCACTTCGCTGAGGTTGGGCAAGGACTGCGCCGCGTTCATGCCAGAAATAAACACTACCTTGGGAGGCGAAATCAAGAAGGCTTCAACTATGGTCTTGCCCTTTCCGATGGGTAATTCTGTGTTCCATCTCTCTTCGAGGCGAGACACAGTAGCGAGAGGACCAGTCGGCAAACGATCTGGCAAGCATCCCATGTCGCCGACGCCCTGGACATTGATCTCGCCTCTGAGGGACAAGAGCTGAGCGTTCTTGAGAATCATCAGATTGAGCAAGGCGTGGACGTTCTCTGACCCCGTGACATGCTGAGTCAAGCCCATACCGTGAATTATGCCCAGAGACTTGGCGTTGGCGAGGTGTTCGATTAGCTGGTTGAGTTGTTCAAGGTCTACGCCACAGGCTTCACGGACAAAATCAATGGAGTATAGCTCCACTACATGCTTAAGTCTGTCAAACCCATCCACCCTTTCAGCAGACTTATCATATGTACCCTGATGAATGAGTGCGTTCATAATTCCGTTCAACAAGATGAGTTCGGTTCCAGGGTAGATAAGCAAGGAAACATCAGAAAACTTGGCCGTGATGTTATAAACCGCTTGACTTGAGACCACCTTCATTCCTTTGCGCTTTGCCTTTAGTATTCGATTGTGCAGAACAGGATAGTTGGACGCAGGATTTGAACCGATAATGAATAAGCAGTCAGTACCATAGACATCGTTCATCCTAGAGAAAGCCGCTCGGCTACCAAAACAGTTTTCTAAGCCTTGAACCGTTGTAACATGGCAAAGTCTAGCGCAGCAAGCGTCGACGTTGTTGGTTTTGTACGCAATTCTAGCGAACTTCTGAGTGACGTAACAGTCTTCGTTTGTTATCTTGCCCGAAGCATTGATGAAGACCTCGCTAGGAGCCAAGTCTTTTGTCCGTTCGTAAATTAAGCGATAAGCATCATTCCAAGACACTTCTTCAAAAGGTTCGCCCTTATTCTCTCTCATGAGAGGCTGAAGAATTCTGCCCTCACCGCTACCGACAGATTCGTGTATGGTCAGGCCTTTGATGCAGGCTATTCCCTCGCTGGCGTCGTCGGTTCGGTCAGGAATGACCTTCACTATTTTGCCGTTTTCAACTTGGAATAGAAGGCGACAGCCACAGCCGCAGTAAGAACAGATAGAAGGAATTGTCTCCAAGCGGTTTGCTCCAGCAAACATTATCATCTACTATTGTTGGAGAGGCTATAACACTGACGGTGCATAATTTTTCGAGAGGAATGCATGTGCCTGCAAAAGGGCTGGAAGCCTCAAGAAACCCAAGTTGCCAAGTAAACGGATTCTACGGCAACGTCGGGGAAAGTCTCCTTAACGCTTTGCCACTTCACGCGTCACTTGGCTTTGTCATTTGACAAAGCTCTCGCGTAGACGACCTTGCCATCTCTGATTTCGATTTCGACTTCTTTGCCGCACTTTCCACATTGGATTCTGCCCTTATAATTCCAGTAAGTGGCATCATCCAAGTGAACCATCATTCTGCAACCCTCGTTTTGACAGTACACATGAACCATTTAGGCGCCTCGATCATTTCTAAATTGGATGTTCCAGCAGATATTTTTCGGCGTCTAGTGCTGCCATGCAACCAGAGCCCGCTGAAGTAACAGCTTGTTTATACTTGTAGTCTTGGCAGTCGCCTGCAGCGAAAACACCTTCGACGCTGGTCTTTGTCTGGTCGTGCACGATTATGTATCCCTTTTCATCTAGGTCTATTTGACCCCTGAATATATCGGTGTTCGGCCTGTGTCCAATGGCGACGAAAACAGCATCGGTAGGAAACGTTGTAACCTCACCAGTTTGAACGTTCTTGAGTTTTACACCCTCAACTCTGTCCTCGCCGAGTATGTCCTCAATCACACTGTTCCAAACAAAGTTGATTTTTTTGTTGGCAAAAACTCGTTCCTGCAAAATCTTGCTGGCTCTGAGTTGATCCCGTCTGTGCACGATCGTGACCTCTCGAGCATGCTTAGTCAGGGCTAACGCCTCATCCATGGCTGTGTCCCCTCCGCCTACAACCACCGTTTTCTTGTCGCGGAAAAAAGGGGCGTCACAGGTGGCGCAGGCGGAGACCCCTCTTCCCATCAGACTGTATTCAGCGTCCAAGCCCAACCATTTGGCGGACGCGCCAGTGGCGATAATCACAGCCTTAGCTTCGAAACTCTTGTCGCCTATCCTTACTCTGAAGGGGCGAGACGAAAAGTCTACAGATGTGGTATCCTCGAAAACAATTTTGACGCCTAACCTCTCGGCTTGTCTACGCATTTTACTCATCAGGTCAGGTCCCATTATTCCCTCTGGAAAGCCTGGAAAATTCTCAACCTCAGACGTTAGCATCAGTTGTCCGCCCCATGTTGCTCCTCCGATTACAAGAGTTTCTAACCTCGCTCTGCTAGTGTATATGGCGGATGTCAATCCAGCTGGGCCAGAACCATTTATAATCACATCGTACACGCTCTCAACCATCCCCATACTGTCTGAAACTGATTAGTCATACCAATCATTTTATTATTGTTTCCTAAAAAGTGCGCTTCTTCGCTTTGCTCTTTGTATCTCTACCTAAACAGATCTTCTGTATGAGATTCTACGATTACACTGCTTCTATTCGTCCGGTTTTTCTGGCAACATGCTCGAATGACCTAAAGAAAACGTACCCCAACAGGATTGAGATGAAGCCGACTGTTAGCATCTGGCCCAATAATGGGCCTGTATCAATCAGTGTTGCCCCTGAAATTGCTCTTCTCCCAGCGTCAACACCATATGTTAAGGGAAAAATGTATGAGATGTACTGAAGTGGTTGAGGCAAACTTTGAACAGGAAAGTTTACACCACAGAATATCAGAAGAATAAACGTGAAGATGTTGGCGAACACAAGGGGTTCTCTAAAGTAGAAGGATAATCCGCCTATTAACAATCCAAACCCAGACATAGTGAAAGCCGTCAGAAACACCACAACGATGAGAGTCAACAAGTCAGCGTTTCCAAAGTTTACTCCAAACAGAAAGACGGCGAAAGCAAAAGCGATTGCAACGCTCGCCATACCGTCGAACACGTGCATCATGGCTCGTCCCACGAAGAGTGGTAGTCTATGGGCTGGCGTCGCAAGCAGGAGGGACAGTGTTCCACCCCACTTGTCGCTGCTCGTTATATTGATGACTGAGAAGACCGTGTTCCAAGACAGCATCTGTATTGCGTTGCCTATGGCTATGTAGGCCACTATGTCAGAAGTGGCAGTGCCGGTTGTAATAAGAAACTGGCCAACAAACACAAAAAAGGCCATCTGAGAGAGTGACAGAACCAACTTCATTGTCAACCACATCGGAGGGTACAACCAACCAAACTGCGCTTTGAAGGAGAATACGGCGCTACTGAAGAATATCCTGAATATGTTCAATATACTCATGCTTCAACCAGCGTCCCGTCTCGTCTAGACTTGGTTTCCACTTTCTTGAAGAGAAAAGCGGCTATTGCCACGTAAGCCAATGTTATCAAGAGCATCACGCCTACGTCCATCCAAAAAGTTAAAGAAACGTTCGCTTGACCAGCCGCCGTCCTAATGGCTTCTATCCCCCATGTTGGTCCAAGAATGTAGGAGGCAGGATGAGTCCAGAGCGGCAGTAACGCTATTGGAAACATAGATCCCGAGACTACGTAAATGGGAAACTCCAATCCATTAGTTAGAACATTCGCAGACCTTGTGAGCACAAAGGAAGAAGCGAAGATTAGACCAAGTGCTGAAACCGAAAGAAGCGTCAAAACCATCGAAAGCGCAAACAGAATCGGATTTGCAATGCCCAATGGGACTCTGAACACAAGTGACGCTATCAGAAGTATGGCGACCATGTTGGTGAGACCAAAGAGAGCATTAGAAACAGACCTTCCAGCAATCACGTGAAGAAGATTTGAAGGCGCCGCCACAACTTCTTCCAGTGTGCCCTGCCACTTCTCAAACTCTATGGCGAAGCCCGAAGAATAGAGTGTATTGCCCCACATCCCCATCATTCCTCCTCCTAGGACAGCATAAAGCCCGAATGATGCGCTGGCTTCTTTGAAAAGTGTGAGAGCCACAAACGTGAAAACGAATGGTGCAATCACGTTGGGTATGACCCACTGGGGATCAGCGATCCAATGCAGCATGGACAACCTGAAGGCGCTGTATATCACTCTCAACGTCTGTGGCATTACCTTGCGCTCCCTTCCTTTACGCTGCCCTCAACCAGTCGGAGATAGGCGTCTTCCAGCGTGGGCTCCTTGATCTTGAGGTCGTAGATGCGACTGTTCTTCAATATCTCTTGCACCTCAGAGATTATCTCTGAGCCCTTAGGCGTCTGAATCTTCAAAACCTGTTTGTTCTCGCTCAAGTCTGCGCTCACAGCGAGGACTTCATGCACTTCCTTGAACCTAGCCACCTCTTTTTCGGTTATTCCAAAGCCTTCAATTTCAACCACGCTCGTGTCCATGACGTATTTCTTGAGTCCAGACGGTGTATCTAATGCTACGATGTCGCCGTTTCTTATGACGCCTACTCGTTTGCAGAGTTCGTCGGCCTCAAACATGTAGTGCGTAGTCAACAGTATGGTTTTGCCCTTCTCAACCAGTTCTCTAATCATGTTCCTAGTTTCCTTAGCAATCTCCGGGTCTAACCCGATTGTGGGTTCGTCCATGAAGATGAGTTTAGGGTCATTGATTAACCCTCTTGCGACATGGAGTCGTTGCTTCATGCCCTTCGAATAGGTTTCGACACGGTCCTTGGCTCTGTCCCACAAACCCATAAATTGCAGTAGTTCTTTGATTCGCTTATCCCGGATGCTGACTGGCACCCCGTAAAGGTCTGCGAAATAGCGCATGTTGTCTATGGCGGTGACTCTTGTGTACAACCCTCTTTCTCCGCCAAGAACGATGCCTATTCGTTCTCTGACCTTTGTAACATCTTTTTCAACGTTATACCCTAGCACTGTGGCCTTACCTGATGTTGGAATGAGCATTGTGGTCAACAGCTTGATTGTGGTGGTCTTACCAGCGCCGTTTGGACCAACCAAGCCGAAGAGTTCTCCATAATCCACTTCAAAAGAAACATCCTTCACCGCGACAACCTGCGTTTTTTTTCTTCGCAGAAAACCTTTGGTTGTGTTGAACACTTTGCAAAGATGCTCCGCTACTATAGCTTTCTCCGAAGACGCTTGTTCACGTTGCGAACTCAGTTCCAACACCGCAACCAAATTGGTGCACGGGTCTGTTATTTAAGCGTGCCTTCGTTTCTTTAGAAAAAGAGCTTAATGTCCCTTTTCTTCGAACCCTCTAAATCTTAGATGGCCTTACTCCCTGAAAGAACCCTTATTGAACCCATCGATTAAAAATTGTTTCAGGCCTGGGTGAATATTCTTCAGTCTTTGGATTTCGTTTAGGTCGAACCATTTTGTTTCCATCAATTCAGAAGATATTTTAATCTTTGATGTCAACGGGATACACAGGAAATTGACCAGTACATCATTAGTATAAGAGTCAATGAGCTCAACAAGCTTCCGAATTACTCTGATTCTCAAACCGGTTTCCTCCTTCATTTCACGTTTCAACGCCTGCTCCAAGCTCTCTCCACCTTCTACACTGCCAGCTGGTAGAAGCCAGTCTCCATAGTCAGGCTTTTCCACACCTGCATGCCTTACAAGCAAAACTCTCCTGTTCTTCACAGTCGTCGCACAGACAATCAATTCTACCAGTCCAGAGATGTATCTTGCCCTATTTTCACTCTTTTTAAACTTTTCAAAATCCGGCAGTCTCCGGGAATCTGATGCTTGCAAGGGCGTCCATCTGTCCATAAATTCGGTCGAAAACCCTCTTTGCGTCGGGTTTTGTCATATAAACTTGTTTTTCACCTTTCTAACCATCAGGCATGATCCACACCTCGGAGAAGGCCTTCCTTGTAACATCCGTGTTTACTTCGTTCCAAGTTGCAGCCATTAGACTGTAACCACTTTGAAAACTCATCGGAAGCAATAGCGTGCTTTCAAGTGTCCAAAGCCTTTCAGACATGTTAATTTCTCCACTCAACTGAAGAAATC
>Ga0315310_10000961_pt1 | contig 18123 bp, 13 predicted proteins | sample TDP5_MG_FD_203630 | JGI IMG/M metagenome (GOLD analysis project Ga0315310, IMG submission 203630) | Freshwater sediment microbial communities from Lake Towuti, South Sulawesi, Indonesia - TDP5 | ecosystem: Environmental > Aquatic > Freshwater > Lake > Sediment | place: Indonesia: South Sulawesi... | reverse complement strand
TAATCTTTCGCATTCTATTCCGTTACTTTCTATTTAGCAACAGCAATCTTTCTCACTATAGACTTCATTTCTCTCTCAATCCAGATGCGGCAAACATAAGCTCCGTTTGCTACCACATTTCCCGAGGAGTTCCTTCCATCCCAGGGAACAATATTCTCTTTCCTCCCGCCGTTTTCTCCAGCCTGATAACTTCTAAGCCATACCTCCTGACCGAGAGAGTCATAAATCGTAATTGTCACATTGGAAGGCTGGCTCAGATTATATACTATCAGAGTATTCTCTTTACCTGCACGGAAGGGATTGGGTCGGTTCAGGACTTTTATCTGTTTACTAGGTGGGATAGTTTCTTCTGGCCCTACTCCATAAGCTCCTATATCAACTCCGTTCTCTCCCGCTCCCTTGCAAGGGCTGTCGGCTTGCAGCTGGAAATCGTATGGAGGATTTTCAATATCTATGAATTTTGGGTTCTGAGAAATACAATGGAGTCCTCTTTTATCCTCGCTTTGATATTGAGAAACAGACTTCCATTCCCCGTTGTAGTAAATGCACTTTGACGGATTGTCCTTATTGAACCAGTCATTGTAGTCATCAATAGTAGAAGAACCTTCCATCATCAGCACCCCCACCGAATTGCTACTCGAATATCCGATATTATTTTTTAAAATAACATTAGAAGCTAATTCCACGCATACTATTCCCCCATAAGTCGCGGAAAAACCAGGAAGACCCACGAATGTGTTATTCTCCACACTGTGGTTAGCTCCACCGTGAATCCAGAATACGCCACCGGTGGAAGCGCCATCAATGTAAACTATATTTCCTCGCACAATTGCACTTCCGTCATCATACAGGTGAATACCATCCGCTCCTCCACTACCGTCCCGGTCCACGTTATAAATAACATTGTTAATGACTTGCGTATCTTTAGTAGAAGGGGAAAAATTAAAACCATCGTCAGAAAGGTTATAGCATTCATTTCCGCGGAAAATATTTCCCTTATTGGTACTTCCACTTGTGTGAAAAGCATAGTAGCAATCATGAACTTCGCAATCTTCTATTAGGTTAAAATCGCTGCCACCGCTCAAGTCAACTCCAACACTTGACGAGTTATGAATATGGCAATTTGATATGATGTTACGGTCGTTGTTATGGTCCATTATCACCCCTCCTCCGGAAGCAGGGGTAATCTCAAATCCGACAAATCTATTATAGCTTGCGCCATATTGAAAATAGATTTGGCCGATTTCGGGAGTGGCTCCGGGATAGGCAAGATAGGAGATGTAATTGTCAAGGGTTCCACTTCTGGATACATCAAAACCACTATAGGATCCCGCTTTGACATAGACCGTATCGCCAGCCTCCATTGTATCTGCTGCCTTGTCCAGAGTTCGCCAAGGCTTTGCTTCCGTTCCTGGGTTGTAATCGTCGCCACCTGGTGCCACATAGTAGGTCGCTGCCTGGCCGAAAGGCGAAATACAGAATAGAAATACTAAAAGTAGATAAAATAGTAACAGACATTTCAACAATTTCTTGTAAGAACTCATCTCACCACCTCCAGGAATGTTTTAAACTTAATATATCAACATTATATTCAGGTCAAATACATGTCGACTTTCGAGAGGACTTTTTACGGGAAGGAAATTCCAGTGCCTCGTGCGAGAAAACCGAGCAGGCCTTTCTGCATCTGTCCTTAAGCTTATGTGGAATGCGGTCGATGGGATAGACTCAACTACAATCTTTACCTTGCGCCGGTTCCGAAAAGGACAACGGGAATTGTCTTTAAAAGGATTTTGAAATCGAGCTCCAGGGACCAATTATCAATATATTCCAGGTCAAGTTTCATCCACTCCTCAAAATTAATCTCATTTCGGCCACTAATCTGCCAGAAACAGGTTATTCCCGGCCTCATACTGAGTCTTCTTCTCTGCCAGGCCTCATAGTTACTGACTTCGCCAGGGATAGGTGGCCGAGGGCCGACCAGGCTCATATCACCCTTCAAAACATTAATCAATTGAGGCAGCTCATCTAAACTGGCCTTGCGTAAGAACTTTCCAATCTTCGTTATTCGAGGGTCGTTTGTAATCTTGAATACAGGGCCATCCATCTCATTTAGAGCGAGGAGATCTTCTCGCATCTGCTCTGCGCCAACTACCATGCTTCTAAACTTTAGTAATGCAAATTTCCTGCCGTGCATTCCTGTCCGCTCTTGCCTGAAAAATATCGGGCCAGGAGAGGTCAATTTAATAGTTAGCGCTGTCAGCAATAAGACCGGCCACAAGAAGACTGATGCCGCCAAAGAAACGACGATATCACAGCATCTCTTTATGAATAGCTGCCACGGCTCACCCGGGGTAGTCTCCAGGTGCATAAGCGGAATGCCTCCCAAGTCCGTTGCCCGCAGTTTCCCGATATTGAAATTGAACAGATCCACCGCAACAGACACTTTTACCCCCTCTCTTTCGCAGCTTAAGATGCTATCTTCAATGCGACTTAGCCATAGCCGGGGAACAACGAATACAACTTCATCAATAACTTTCTCATGGAGGATGTCCGGAATATCCCTTAATAGCCCGATGACTTCAGTTTCTGAGAACTTCCTGCCTATTTTGTCTGGCTCATTGTCAATGAGGCCGACTATTCTTATACCCCATTCAGGATGTTCCTTAACCATCTGGACAAACTTCTCTGCCCTTTTTCCGGTTCCCACAACGAGGAGGTGGTTGTAACTATTCTCTGTTGGGTGAGCGTGCTTGAATCCTTGAATCAGTATCGCTTTCTCCAAGCTTAACAGGCCGACACTGGTGGCCGAGAAGAAAAACATAAATATTCTGCTGACATAGGTGAGCTTGAAAATGAATATTAAAGTTCCAACTATCAAACCAGCAAGGAACCCTGTCTTTAAGATAATCCAGGATATTTCTATGAACTTCTTCGTTCTAAAAGAGTCATACAGTCCCTGAAAATTTAGTAAACCAGACCATACGGGCAGAATAATCAGCAATAGCCAGAGATAGTTATCCAGAGGATAAATGCTTCCCATAACTATTCTGGAAGGGAATAGGTCAAGTCTGTAGAAAACATAGATGTTCCTCCGGAGTATATATGCCAGAATAAAAGAAACGACCAGCACGAAGATATCAACAATTATCATCATTTTCTTTAGAAAAGCCTCGTATTCTTTTACCATAGAAATCACCTCTTGTGAATTCACGTGCGGCCTATATTCAATCTTTAGCTGCTGAATATTTTTTCATAGGCTCTGATTAAGTTATTTTTCTTATATTCCCAGGCGAGTTCCTGTTCAATTCTTTTTCTTCCATATTCTCCCATTTCTTGCCTCTTCTTCCCATTTTTTAATAGTTCCAAAATCTTATTGGCAAAATCTGTGGGGTCATTTGGTCTGGCGTAAAGCGCGGCAGCTCCAGCGGAAAACCTCGTTTCTTTTAAATCAAAAGAAACAATCGGCTTACTCATAGCCATATATTCCATAATCTTATTCATTGTTGAGTTATCGTTGAGTTCGTTTTTTGGGTCAGGGCCCACGCAAACATCTGCTGTGGAAAGATATCTCACCAGCTCCTCATCCGGTATTCTGCCAGTAAACAGGACATGCTTATCCACACCCAATTCTACACTCATCTTTTTTAAGTCATTGAAACAGTCTCCTCCACCGATTAATGCAAAGAGGATGTCGTTCCTGCCGTTGGTTCTGGTTATGAATTCTATTGACCGCAATAGATAATCCACGCCATCCTGAGGCCCCATTACTCCCAGGTAACAGACCATATATTTTCTTCCCCTCTTCAGCTCCGGCTCGGGTTCCACCCGTTTAAGCCTTTGGGCATCCGGCCCGGTCCTTACCACAAAAATATTTTCTTCTTCCACCCTGCCTCTTTGCGCCGCAATAGTCTTGTAGGACTCATTTGGCGCAATTATGAGGTCGGCAGTCTTATAGGTTAATCTTTCGAAAAGCTGTAAAGCTTTCAGAAGTATTTCTTTTCTCGTTGAACCGAATCTTGCCTTGTAGACTTCAGGACACAAATCGTGCTGGTCAAATATGAATTTCTTCCCCGGCAGTTTATAGAGCGCTCCCAAAAGAAAAAATGTATCCGGAGGATTACAGGCGTGAATCACGTCAAATCCCTCTCTAAGAAGTATCCTTACGGATAGGATAAAAGTCATAAACCAGCAATATGTAAATTCCCAGAGATAACTCAAGAATCCCTTTGTAGTGGGTGGCATAGGATAACGGTAGATGCTGACCCTATCCAGCACTTCGTATTTAAGGTCAACTTTGTTTCCCGGCGATATTACTGAGACTTTATAGCCCTCTGCAGTAAGGGCAGTGGCCTCCAGCCACACTCTCCGGTCAAAAGGAATGGGAAGATTCTCTACTATGATAAGTACCTTACCAGCATATTCCTTCATATTTACCTCTTGCTCTGGCTTTCCCGTCCACAATTCTGGTCAGGTCAACTATTATTTGGTCTTCTTTTATTAATTCGGGAATTTTCTTGAATTCTTCTGAATTATTTCCGATGACTAACACTTGCGACCGACTCAATACTTCCTCAATAGACGAACACATCAATGACGATATATGGGGAATCTCTTTTTCTATATACTGTTTGTTGGCGCCAAAGATTTTTGCCAGGGAGACGTTCTTATCGTAAATACTAATCTGATATCCTTTCCCCAGCAGTCTCTCGATTAGTTCCACCATAGGACTCTCCCGCAAGTCATCAGTGCCTCCTTTAAAGCTAAAGCCAAGAATTCCTATCTTTTTCTTCTTCGTCCTGGTTATCAAGTTTATTCCCATCTTTATTTGATTCTCATTACTTTCCAGGATAGAACTCAGCAAAGGCAGGCTCAAATCTTCTCTTAATCCTTTATATAGTAGAGCGCGCAGGTCCTTTGGTAAGCATGAGCCTCCGAAAGCGAATCCGGGTTTAAGGTAATATGCGGACAAGTTAAGCTTTGTATCCATAGAGAATATCTCCATTACCTTGTGGCTGTCGATTCCCACCTTCTTGCATATGTTACCTATTTCGTTGGCAAAACAAACTTTCAATCCGTGAAAAGCATTGTTCACGTACTTTATCATCTCAGCGACTTTTATAGACGTCCTAATGATTGGAGCATCTATGTTGGTATAGACCTTTTCCACAGCGTCGCCACTTCTTTTGTCAAGTTCTCCGATAATTATCATGGGAGGATGATAGAAATCATACACTGAGTCTCCCTCTCGCATAAATTCCGGATTCATACAGACTCCGAAGTTAGTGCTTGCTTTCTTGCCCGAACTCTTTTCGAGCTGGGGAATTATTTCTTGTTCCACAGTACCCGGCAACACCGTGCTCCTGACTGCTACCACGTGATAATCATTTTTTTTCCGCAAGCCGACACCGATTTCCGCACATACACTTTTTACATGGTTAAGATTCAAGCTGCCATTATCGTTACTCGGAGTACCCACGCAGATCATAGATATATCAGAATTTCTTACAGCCTTTTCAAAATCTCTGGTAGCGACAAACTTATTAGCGCGAACTACCTGTTTAATAATCCTATCAATATCCTTTTCTATGACTGGACTTCTCCCCCTGTTTATGATATCAATCTTATTTTGGTTTATGTCCACTCCGATAACTTTATGTCCATTTCTTGCGAGACACGCGCCTGAAACGCATCCAACATATCCTAATCCAAAAATACTTATATTCATATTATAAACTCCCGTTCACAGCGATTATCTTACCTAAATTAATCTTGCTTTGAAAAATCGAGGTGCGTAAAGCTTGACAAGCCACTTTGGTATAAGTTTCTTTTTATAAACTTTTAGAGCCATATGGAATAGCCTGCCTTTTGGAGTTTTTTCTTTAGAGTTTACGTTTATCCGCAAAAATTTCTTTTCTGCTTCCCTTACTGCAATCTCGACAGGACTAATATTTTCTTTCTCTGAAAGTTCGATTATTTCTGATATCTTTCTGCCAATCTCTTGAATAATAAAATCTCCAATGAACTTTTCACTTAGTCCCGCAAGCTCCATATTAGTCCCCAATATCCCCCCGCAATTGGTGATAAAGTCTGGAAGATATAACTTTCCCTTTCGCCACAAGACCGGGTCTGCTTCGCTGGTAACGGGAATGTTTGCACCGGCAGAAATGATACTTGTTTTTATTTTTTCAACATTTTCCAGATTTATACTGTGATGTCCGGCGCAAGGCGACAATATGTCCACATCTAAAGTTAGTAATTCGCTCTTTTCAATTTTCTTCGCTTGGCTATATGCGTTTACCACATCGTCGCCGACTTCATTCTTTAATTGAATTAATTTATCTACATCCAACCCATCCGGGTTATATACTGCGCCCTTGACTGTTGAAATCGCAACTACCCTCGTCCCCTTTTGCGCGAAGACTTTGGCTACTGAACTTCCCACTTTTCCAAAACCTTCTATAGCGAGGGTGGATTGTGATAGGTTCAAATTCATATGTCTTGCTGCTGACTCTGCACCAGCGAAAACGGAGAAACGAACATAAAATCCCCCTTCTTCCTTTCTCTGAACTGCGTCTTCACGCACTTTTAAGCCTATTGACTTCAACATATATCTGATTTCCTCATTAGTGGTTCCCATATCAGATGCGGGAACATAGGTATGGGTTTTTAGGAGAGGACTTGCCATCTGGGCAAACCTCCTGAGTAGAGCCAATTTTTCTTTACGTGGCATGGATGGGTCAGCCACTATGCCTGCCTTTGCTCCACCCTCGTTCATTCCCAGGAAACTAAATTTTAAAGTCATCACTCTAGCCAGGGCTTGTAGTTCGGAAATAGAGACATCGGGTAGCATCTTTAGTCCTCCACAAGAATGCCCGTAAACGGCAGAGTCCATAACTATATAGGCCAATAAACCTGATTTTTCATCTGTAATATTACAGATAACCTGGGAACCAAATCCAACTTTGTAATTTTCCATAATATAACCCTTACTTCCTTTCAGAAATCATTTAACTCAACCATATATTGATAACTTTCTCGCTGCCGTATGAGACGGTGTATACCATTAGAAACCATGACTACAGGAGGTTGCGGAATATTAAAATCTTGAGAAAATAGAATAAAGTAAGCTCCGGCATCCATAACCGCCAGGATGTCACCTTCCTCTAAATGGGGAAGCTTCTTGTATAAGTAAAGCAAGTCTTCCTTATAACAGGCAGGACCGGCTATCCGATAAATTTCTTCGCTCCTTTCGCTCATTCTATTTGCTAAAAATACTTCGTGATATTCCCAGGTTACCGGATAAGCAATATTTCTACTCCCATTTACGATAACAGTCTTTATCTTCTCCTCTTTATGTTTGATTTCACCTACCTCTATGAGCAGTATTTGAGCGTTACTAGTAATTGCCCGTCCCGGTTCAAGATGCAATATTGGATTTTTCAAATTATACTTTGTGCATCCTTCATTAAGATGAGCCACAATATGTTTCGCAAATGTGCTTATTGACGGGCAATCTTGCGATTTGGGTACCTTCGGAAACCGACCAAACGTCCAATAAGACATATATTCAAGCGTTCCAAAGTTTCTTACAGTTGGTACTCCAAAACCACCACCTAAATCAAAGTATTCAATATCAATGCCTAATTTTTCCTTGATATCTTTAGCGAGCTTAAGCATTAGTTTAGTAGCTGCTACGTATTTATCAATATCCTTTATTCCTGATCCAAGGTGAGTATGCATCCCGCAAACTTTCAAATGTTTTGCCCTTGCGCACTGCTTAAATCCCTGGAATGCCTCACCACTTTCTATCCTGAAGCCAAATTGGTCCGTTCCTCCTACACCGCTATGAACTCTTAAGCCAACGTGTGGCGATTTTTCCAATTCCTCTGCAATCTTTTCAATTCTTTGAATTTCACCAAAGGAATCAATGTTAATAAGTTTAATCTCTTTGGCAATAGCAGTTCTTAAAGCTTCGTCAGGTTTATAGACGCCATTGTAAATAATCCTGTCTGGCGTAACCCCAAGTGTTAGCGCAAGCCACAGCTCATACGGCGAGACAACCTCTGCTCCGGCTCCTTGTTGGTGTAAGACTCTTAGAATCCCAGGAATGGTATTAGTTTTATAGGAATAGAAAACATCAACGTTAGGGGTAAAAGCTTTGAAACTCTCGTTGAAATCGTTGTAGTTTGCCATCAATCTGCTTTGGTCTACTACGTGAAGCGGTGTTCCGTATTCCCTGGCTAACTCAGCGGAATTGCATCTACCAATCATTAAATAATCGTTCTTATCAATTTCGAGTCCCCACATTAAATAATTTAGCCTAGGTTGTCTATATCCTTCTAGCCTGACATCAAGTCTGACAAAAGAAGCCAATAACTTTTTTATCAAACTAACGAGTAACCTTACCCAAGATTTTTTCATAAAATTCCTCTTTAAGTCTTCCTTTATCAGAATCGTCAACGACGTTTTTGAAATAAACTTTCAGCGGGACACAATCTTATCCTATCCGAAAATTCTAATGGCAATACCCGCTGTGTTCTATGACCATTTTCTCCAAATTGATAAATGAATAGTTTAGACATTCCATTAAAATAATAATCCTTATAGATTTTCTCCCACGATTCCCGGGGAACTGAATGAATGTTGTTTACAAATACGGCCCCATTAATTTTTTGTTTGTCTATAAAAATGAAGGGATTGTTTATGAGAAACGCCTTCAAGCCGGGTGTGTTGGTCAATGGCTGAACATAATAATTCCCGTCAGATTGAGGGCTACAAGAAATTTGGTGACCACCCCATTTCCTTTTATAACGCAACACCCCATCTTTCAAGAACGGTCGGGAAGGTCCAAGATCTATCTTTTCGTACCCTTTCTCTTTGAGGTAGCGCAGAACAAAATAGTAGATGGCACCAATGGCACCTTCCTTAACATATTCAAAATTGCCGTCCTTTATGCCGAGAAACATAGGAAACGCTTGCATCTTCTTGTAAACTAACAGAGCACCGGCGATATATTGATTTTCTTTTTTTATAAGAACCAATTCGCCCTTCTTAAATTCTTTTTTCATATTGTAATAGGCACCGAGAATAGCCCGATTTCCATGGGCCGCGACGACATAAGGCAGGTGCATATTGTAATAAAAGTTATCAAACTGAGAGGGGTCTCGTGTTATCTCAAAAGAAAGCTTGTTATTTCTTATCCTTCTTATGTCATTCTTAACGTTTTTGCTTGTCCAGAGTAAGGACGTGTCGGAAGAAATATTGACCAAGCTTGACACCCAAAAAGGAACATTGAAATAAGTCCGTTTTGTAAACCATCTCCACAAAAGTTTGTCTACCCCAATGACCATCAAGGAACAATTTGGACTCTTTTCCCTCACCACAGCAGAAATTTTCCAGAGCCATACTTTTCCCAGATAATTTCCCCTGAAGGAATCATCATAGGCTATTTTGATAAGATAATTTCTGTTGATTTCAGTGCCAGCATAGGCAATGGAAAGTTCCTGGTGGCTGGTAGTTTCTTCTCCATTTAGAATCCATAAGTCCAATTTAGAAATATCCATAAGTCTAAACGGTAGTCTAAAAGGCCAGAAGAACCAGCGCAAAGGAGTAGGAACCTTACGATAGATTTTCTTTCCAATGTCTCTTATAAGAGTAACTTTCATTTTCTTACTTTAAACCCAAATTCCTGAGGGTGGCTCAACTTGAGCTGGGAACCAAATCCGACCTTGCAGTCTTCCAGATGATAACTTTTACTTCTTTCAAAGACTTACGGCCACTTTCGACACTATTGGCCGTATTTTACCCGATTTTTCTCTGGGAATTTCGTCCACGATATTTATGTTTATGTGAACAGTACTGCCAAGTGTTTCTCTCAACGTCTCCTCGAATTTCCTTATTGTAGCCTCGTTGAAATCCTGCCCCCTTACTATTTGGACACTCAATATATCTTTGCTCTCTTGCACTAACTTATACTGGCCAATGCCTTCTATCTTTTCGAGGCAGACGCCGAGAAGCAGGGGAGAAATGACCTTGCCGGAAGGCAAAGTAATGAAATCATTAGACCTGCCCTGGATTAGTTCAATCACAGGAAAATTATTGCCGCAATCATATCTTTCTTTACTTAAGATGACTATGTCGCCTACAGCGTATCTGATAAACGGCATTGTGTAATTTGTTAAATCAGTGCAAACCATTTCTCCTTCTTCTCCATAGACTTGCTCATTATCTTTTATTACTTCTACCAGAACGATATCAGCGTTAACATGGTATCCGGGATGTTCTTCGCACTCCCAAGCCACAATGCCGAATTCGACGATGCCGTAGAGGTCGGTTAACTTGCCCCCAAAAACGGCTTTTATTTCCTTCCTGTCCTTGTCATTTAATAACTCTGCTTCAGTAAAAATCATTTCGGGCGCGATTCCCTGGATATTTTTTTCTTTCACGGATCTGGCTATTAATTTTAATATTGATGGGTAAGTTTCTATAACATCAGGTTTGATTTCAAGTAGTTTTGACACCAATTCTTGAGGCTCCTCAAAAAGTGAAAAGTAGTAGCGCCTCCATAGTCCAAGATGATTCAAACGTTTTCTAACCTTTCCAAAGATCATCGAGGGTGAACCTTTTGAAGGAACAGGCTCGCGGTCAAGTATGCTTACTTTCTTATTCCTCAAGTTAAACCCATAAACTCTGGTCTGCATGGCAATTCTATAACTCAACTCCCTGCTGCTAAAAAGCACATCTAAAGGCTCTCCTGTAGAGCCACTGGTCCTGCCTTTTATGCATTTACTTATGTCCACGCCCTTTGCAATTCGTTCCCTAACGGGCACTTTCTGGAGAATTTTCTTATTAGTTATTGGTACTTTGACCAAGTCCTCCTTTGTTCCAATGTCGTTCGGCTTTAAATTGACAGAATCGAACAGCTTATGGTAATAAGGGACATTTTCATAGGCGTGTTTTAGAATGGCTCTCAATCTTCTGTTTTGCAACTCTCCGAGTTCAGAGGAATTGAGCCGTTGCGCCTTTCTTATTTTCCACAAATAATACGGAAGATAGCAGGCAATTCGTAAAAACAATTTTCGTCGCCTTCTTATAGGAATTAGTCTTTTTAAAAGGGCATTAACAAACTTATTAACAGAGCGATCAACAATTTTTTTGAAACAAGCGCTCGGCAGAACGCAATCTTATTTTGTCTGAAAATTTTAGTGACAATATTTTTTCTCTACTATCAGTATTTTTTCCAAATTCGTAAATGCAGAGATTAGACATCCCGTCAAAATAGTACTCATTATACATTTTCTCCAATTCTTCCTCGGAAAATGAATGGTGGCTATCCACAAATATGGCCCCATTAATTTTTCGTTTGTCTATAAAAATGAAGGGATTATTTATAAGAAATGCCCTCAAGCTGGATGTGTTGGCCAATGGCTCAACATAATAGGCTCCATCAACCCAAGGGCTACAAGAAATTTTGCGACCACCCCATTTCTTTTTGTAATATAGCACCCCATCTTTCAAGAACGGTCTGGAAAGTCCGAGATCTATCTTTTTGTACCCTTTTTCTTTGAGATAACGCGTACGAAAATAGTAAATGGCAGCGATGGCACCTTCCTTAACATAATCAAAATTGCCGTCCTTTATGCCGAGAAACATAGCACGCGCTTGCATCTTCTTGTAAACTAACAGAGCTCCTGCTATGTATTGATTTTCTTTTTTTATAAGAAGCAATTCGCCCTTCTTAAATTCTCTCTTCATATAGTAATAGCCACCGATAATAGCACGATTTCCATGGACCGTGACAGTGTAAGGCCTGTACATATTGTAATAAAAGTTATCAAACTGAGAGCGGTCTCGTGTTATCTCAAAGGAAAGCTTGTTGTTTCTTACTTTTCTTATATTACCCTTAACGTCTTTGCCTCTCCAGAGTAAGGAAGTATCGGCAGAAATATCGGCCAAGCTTGACACCCAAAAAGGAACATTAAAATAAGTCCGTTTTGTAAACCATCTCCACAAAAGTTTATGTACCGCGATGACCATTAAGGAGCAATCAGGACTCTTTTCCTTCACCACATCAAAAATTTTCCAGAGCCATACTTTTCCCAGATAGTTTCCCCTAAAAGAATCACCATAGGCTATTTTGATAAGATAATTTCTGTTGATTTCAGTGCCAGCATAGGCAATGGAAAGTTCCTGGTGGCTGGTAGTTTCTTCTCCATTTAGAATCCATAAGTCCAATTTAGAAATATCTATAAGTCTAAATGGTAGTCTGACGGGCCAGAAGAACCAGCGCAGAGGAGTAGGAACCTTACGATAGACTTTCTTTCCAATATCTTTTATGAGAGTAGTTTCCATCTTCCTTCAATCCTTAAAACCCACTCGGTATAACGACCTCCGTAAAACCAATTAGCCCTGCGATTAGTGTCTTTATAGAATACCTTGGATTATTCTTTCATAAAGAGCTACTAGCTGCCTCACGATTTTCTTAGATGATAAATGCTCAATATTATTTCTCCCATTGGTTCTCATATCTTCATTAAGAACGACTTTTATCCTTTCAGCAATATTAATGGGATCTTGCTTGCAAATGTAGCAGTTTGAAGTATTTCTAATTACCTCTGCCACATCCCCAACATCAACTGAGACAATAGGTAAGTTACAGGCCATAGCCTCTTTTATGACTGTAGGTGAACCTTCTGAATCAGAGGTTAACACCAATACATCGCATGCATTCATAACTAACGGAACTTCAGAATAAGGGCGCCCATTGTTGCTCAAAATTACCGGGGCTATATTGTGATTGCCTTTCTGAAGCAATTCCATAGCTTTCTTGAAAATATCAAATCTTTTTTCAGTCCTTTTCGGACTACTTGGAAATAAGACGAGTTTCTTATCACATGGAAAACCTAATTCTTTTCTCGCGGTTGTTTTAGGTATTGGTTTGAAAAGTCCAAGGTCAATTCCAAAAGTAATTAGTGATATCTTGTTAGGATCTGCTCCCAAATCAGAAATAAGAATATTCCTTATTCCACTACTGACAGCAATTATATGATTAGACCGAGATACAACAAATCTTTGTAAGATATGGTAGGTCTTATTACGCAAAGGCTCTCTTAGAGCGTCGCTTCCAATAAAAGTTATTATAAGCGGCCTTCTTTTTATCATTGCTGCAAAGAGAGCGGAGTGGAACCCATAATATGCATGGACTATATCAAATGAACTGAAAAGCAAATAGAAGATATATCTTGAAATGAAGGGTATATAACCTATGTGGCTTTTCTTCCTCTTCACTACTTTTATTATGGTAAAACCCTCGTTTTCCAAATCCTCTACTTGTTGTTTTATAGAGGTTCCCAGATAGGAATTCTTACTAGGATACATATTGCAGACAACTAAAATCTTCATTTATTATATTCGACCTCAATCAACGAAAAGCTCACTCCATAACTCAAAAGTCAAAAGTCTGGAAATAAGCTCTATATGATTGTGTTTACCCTTAACATGTTCTTCCAGGATACGCTCCACAGTTTTAGTATTCAGGACACTTCTACTACGAGCTTTCCCGCCTAATAATATACCAAGAATAAACCTGACTAAATTTTCATTTTCCCTCGACCACTGGGTATACTTTGCAAAGAGATTAACTGGCAAGGTTTTAGAAGATCTCTTCTTAGTTAACTTTTCGCCAATCATATGAATTTTCTTCTTCAAATGTTTCTTAGTTAGGCATAGAGTCATTTCCACAAAAGTATTGGTAGAATTAATTGGCAATCCAGTCTTTTCCCATGGAATTTTGGAAAGTTCTGGAAAAAGCCGTGAAAAGGTTCGAGCATATAGAGACTGATATCTTCTTTCGTGAGGAGCGGTGCTGATTATGAAATCAACGAGTTCGTTGTCGAAAAAAGGGCTTCTAACTTCCACATGAGTTCTCTTAACAAGATTTCCATAATTTACAAAGCGCCGTACATATTGAGTGGCAATAGAATAATCTATTATGTTACCGATGGATGTAAACTTACATCTTTCGGAAATATCCCTGATAATTTCTCTCGCGTAATCTTTGATTTCTTTATAATAAGAGTATGTAAAAAGAGACTTTGCTAAGTCTCTGGAAATTGGCTGCAAGAGATAGTCGGCAATTAACAATCTGTCTTTTCTTCTAAACACAGCAAGGGGACTAAAAAAACTTCCAAAGGGTTGCATCCCATCAAGGCAAACATCGGTGTAGTCTCTTATTAAGTCGAGTTTCATATTTCCAATAGAATGGAGAAAAGATATCATTCCATCAGTTATATTTACTATTTTTTCTGCGTTGTTAATTATGTCCTCTGGTAAGATCTCAAGGTAATGATGGTTAGTTCCCAGTGCATCCGCTAGTCGTTTGGCAATCTTTACATCATCCATATCTTTTGTTCCAAAGGTAACGGTATTTACTGGGTAATATTCCGGAGATATACTTGCCAAAATAGTTCTAGAATCTAATCCACCACTCAAAGGAACAGTAATTCTAAGGCCACCAGTTAGGTGCCTCTCTACTGCCTGTAATATAAGGTTCCCAAGTTTTTCTTCATAATAATCCCGAGGTTTACCCTCCTTTCTGTCTGAAAAGTTGAAGTCCCAATAATTATGTATGTGAATTTCGTTATTTTTAAAGACAAAAAAAGATGCAGGGGGCAGCAGTTTGATTGATTCAAAATAAGTCTTATCTTCCATTACGAAACCAAAGAAGAATAGGCTAGTAATAGCAGCATCGTTTATTTTTTTTGAAACATCATTACAGGTCAGGATCGCTTTCACTTCTGAAGCTAAATACAATTTATTGTTACACTGCGAGTAATAAATAGGCCGTAACCCGTACCTGTCATTCATAACAACTAATTTCCTTTCTTTCGAATCCCAGATGACTATGTTGAAAGCCCCCTTCAGTTTGAAAATAAAATCGTTCCGATATTTCTCGTAAAGGGCGAGAAGGAGTTTCGAAGTAGAAAGAGATTCTTGAATTCCAAATTGGCCCTTTAATTCCTTATAATTGTAGACTTCGCCATGGAAGAATAATGTATAACGACCGTTATCACTATTTACCGGCCCCAAATCTCTCTTAAGTATTCCGTAGTCTATGTAACCTAAGGCCAGAGGTCCTTCTATGTATATATCAGATTTGTACCATTCATAATGTCTTAGTGAACGGCACATTCTGTTTACTTGCTCTAATCGTTTAGAATCATCTTGAGTTGATGAAAGGTCTAACACAGCTGCAATACCTGACATAGCGTACTCCAAAAAAGGGGACAGGCTACTTTCTAAATAGTTACACTTTCTCTTCCCCTGTAGTCGGCTGGGTTTCGTCGAATATTTGCTATCTCCTTATCACTTATATAAATTCGGGCCTTATCCTTATCGGGGACATAAAATGTGATACCGTGTAAATCATAAATAGTGGGAATAAACGAACCAAAAACCGGGTCTTCCACACTGGAGATTCTAATAACTACGCCATCGCCTTTGACGTCATATGACCAGTTTAGACACTTGTGATTAAGGTAGTAATTTAGCAGCTTAGAGGTAGTGGTAAGATAAATATTTCCCCTTTCGCATTCACTTGCTAAATCTCGCAATGCAATTTGTGTCTCTTCGGCTATCACTTGAGAACAATCGGAATTCTGTCCTAAATGGGTATAGACAATCATATAACCGCCAGCTTCCTTTAACCTCTCCAGCGTCCTTTGGGAAATTACATATGCCAGGCGCCTGGAAATAGCCCCTGTTCCAACTCCTTTCCAATAGTTGTCGAACCTCAGGAATTCATAGACTTTTTGGCCATCATCCAGCTTAGCTATTCTCACAAGGTCGTACCTCTTATGCATTGCATATTTCTTATTTCCAAAGACGGCCAAAACATTTTTTGCAAATTCTTTTCCCATATTAATGATAGAATGAATAGGGTGATGAGGGTCGTAAATTGAGGAAAATGTTTTCAAGGTTATGGGTACAGACTGAGCAATGACCGTCGTAATTCTGCCGAGCCAGACAAATTTTATCCCATAAGCTAATGTAATATCAGAGTGGTAAGCAGATGATTCAGGATGGTCGCCTAAACCGAACGTGCGATCATCCCCTAAGTTGTCCGGAGTTCTGGCGTGGTCAACCCATACATCAACTTTACAACCATTCTTGCTTAACTCTTTTATTGCCCTTATTGCATCTTTTCGAGTAAAATCTGCTTTTTCTCCGTAGGAATGTATAAAGTCTATATATCCAGCCTTAATAAATTTTTTAATAATTTGAGCATTGTCCGGGTTTCCCAAGTAGTATGAAAACGCACAGGTTAGCGGCGCATACATCATGAAACTGTCTCCAATCTCTAACCCGACCCCTCTCCCCATACTGGTCATTTCCTTAGTATTAAGGAACTTGTGAATTTCCAGAAATTCGTTTACTGTTGTAGTTCCGTCGATATCGCTACAAATCGCCATTGCAGCCTTATAGGGATAGGGAAATTTACGTAGAGCAACCGTATCCCCGGTTTTGTCTGGTTGATAGCATGAGCGATTTATGTTGTAAATATTTACTAAATAGAAACTAACAAATAGTACTACCACTGTTATACAAGAAAAAATAAAGACAAATAAATTTCTCCTGACCTTTTCAGAAGCCATGAACTTTTCTCTTTCTGGATCGCAGGCAAAAAAACTTGCCAAAGATAAACTGTTACCCAAGTCTTTAATAATTCTTTTTTCTCACTTTGTAAGTAACAATAGTGAATATCTACCTAATATGCGAACTGTGATATCCTTATTCAATTTAAACATTATCTTTCTTGGAATTCTGGTAAGCCACGATTTAAATGACTTAGCCGGCAAATCAGTTGAGCCCGAAGTATAGAAATAGTCAAGTATTTGGTATCCTGTACCTTTCAATGCTTCAATTGCTATTTCTTTGTTAAAGTAATGAATATGTCCTAAGTCATCCCACACTTTCAATATTGGAGAACTACGAAGAACAGTTTGTACGGACAGGTCCAATGGAATATGAAATATTTTGTATTTCCCCTTTTCTCTTAACCTCCTTAGAAAAGAAAGGTAGTCCTCTGTATGTTCAAGAACATCAATACATAGGACAACATCATAGGAGGCATCTTTTTCCTGAACAAAGTCTTTCAAGTGGAAATTTAGGCGTTTCTTCTTTCTTTGTTGACAAAGTTCAAATGCTTGGGGAGATATTTCATATCCAATAAAGACAGTATCCTCTGGCATATGAAGGTGCAGTTGATTAAGTATTTCACCACAGCCACATCCAACCTCAACGACTGACTTTGGATGAATGTTATTCTGGTTCAAAATATTGATAATCTGTTTGGCTTTCCAAGCGGAATCTTCAGCGTGCCAACTTGGGTTTTTCTTAAGATATGCACCCTCGGCATACATTACTCTGCTCATCGATTTTTGCTCCTATTATTGCCGGGTATTTCGCCTAACATTTGATAGAGGTATTCTTTGAAAGTGCCTTTTTGTATACTTCAACTGTTTTTACTGCAATATTATCCCAGGAGAGCTCCTCCTCCGTCTTCCTATATCCGTTATCACCCATTTTTCTTCGCTTTTCCCTATCCATTAATAGGTCAATAATGGCTTGTGCCAGTTTCTCTGGGTCCCTGGGAGGACCAACATAGCCTGTCTTCCCGTTCTCCACAACTTCGGGAATGCTTCCGACGTCAGTTACTACCACTGGTTTCTTGAATGCATAAGCCAGGGGAACTATTCCACTCTGTGACGCTTCAATATAGGGGAGCACCACCACACTAGCTCTTTGGAATAGTTCTGCTACCATCTTACTGGGTATAGCCTGATTATGAATAATAAATTTTTCTCTATGTACCATCATTTTCAAATATTTTCCAAAGTTTTCGCCGGTACCTGCTATGATTATCTTTGCTTGGGGAACTTTTTCTGTAATGAGTGGTTCTGCTTCAATTAGATAACGCAATCCTTTGTATTCGTAAATCCGGCCAAAGAATAAAATCAAACCATCTTCTTCCTTTATTCCGTTTTCAATAAATCTAAGGTAGATGGAATTGACCCCCCGCGGCAGAACATGGACTTTTTCGGCCAATTTATGGGATTTTTCCAT
>Ga0315310_10000960_pt1 | contig 18130 bp, 28 predicted proteins | sample TDP5_MG_FD_203630 | JGI IMG/M metagenome (GOLD analysis project Ga0315310, IMG submission 203630) | Freshwater sediment microbial communities from Lake Towuti, South Sulawesi, Indonesia - TDP5 | ecosystem: Environmental > Aquatic > Freshwater > Lake > Sediment | place: Indonesia: South Sulawesi... | reverse complement strand
TCCCGATTGGCTCGCCCTCAGCCCGTTTTCTAGCCAATTCAAGTATTGCGTCTATAACCGCTTCTTTGTTCATTGTCGTCTACTTTCTCCTTATCTCGATCGCAATACCTAGTTTCTTGGCTTTATTGACGATCCGCTTGAGTTTTGCTTGTGTGAACTCTGAGAAGGCGGTTGCCATCATTAAGCCCCCGAAGCCTGTTACGATCTCCACGCCGCAGTTGGGACACTTGTATTTGTCTCCGCAGACGACAAAATCAATGTCGCCTTCCTTCCATGAACCTTCAATGAGGCGGTCCGTGTCAACCACAGTGAAGCCGCCGATTTTCTCTTGGACAGGCTCCTCAGTGGCGTGTTCCATTGGGTGATAGACTATGACGCCGTTACGTTCAGGCCGCATTTCTCGGCCGCACTTAACACAGACAGGCGTAACCATTCAGTGCTCACCTCCCTTACTTTCATTGTCGTTTACTTCCTTCAGAATTATTGCGTGCGCCGACTTAGTAAGCATCTTTTCCCCAAGTGGTTTTAACGTCTGACAAAAAACACTGAAATTTGCCTTTCTACAAAGAATGATTAAACGATTATCAACAGAATGGATTTCATAGGTAATCGTCCTCCCATCAAAAAGTTTTATTGAAAGGTCAACCATATTTGGTGCTTTAGGTAGAATTTCAAGAAAACTCATCTTCTCACCTCCCTTTCTTTTTCATTTGTTTGGTTTTTCGTATCCATTCTCTTTTTTGTCGTCTATCTGCCTTTTCTATGGCGTCTACGTCTCCAAGAGTATGAACGCCTTTACATCTGGGACATCGCCCAATCCAGACTGATGGGTTTCTAGAGGCTAACCATGCTTTCAGTTTGCGGCCGCACCTGCATTTGACTAGGCGAAATTCTGGTAGGATCGGTTCGCCAGTGGCGGGGTCTACGAATATTTCAAGGCCGTCTACTCTGTGCTTGTAAAAGAAGTCGCCTGTGTCCTGTATCGGCGTGCCTGCCCATTCAGCGTATCTTTGCTCAAATTCTTTTTCGTCCTTGCACTCAACAACCTTTCCGACTTTACGTTTACTTTCACTCAACACTCACTTACCCCTATAAGAATCGCAACCCTTTGAAGGAACTAAACTTGCCCAATACTTTCTATCAGCGTTCCTTTCCATAGAGCTTATACAGGGAAAGCCCTTACAGCTTCTACAGTCTTTTCCCATTCTATTCCAGCTCCTCGCTTTCTTTTATGGCGTCTCTTAGTTCGGTTATTAGGTCGTCTTGTTCCTCAAAGAATTCCTCGATTTTTGTCCTGGCGGCTTCTTGTGTCTCTTTCACCTTTTCCCATTTTTTCTGGTCGAAGTGTTTAGTCACGGCGTCTTTGATGGTTTTGTCGAAGTAGTCTGGGGCTTTGGCCCTCAAGGCGGCGGTTTCAACTCTGTAGAGTCCGTAGGGCCAAGTTTTGAAGCGTGGGTCTCTTTGGAGTTTTTGTATTTCTTTCTCGTCTTCAGGTCTGTGAGGTAGTTTAAACTCTTCTATCTGTTCTTTCGTTATCAGCACCTTCTCCACTTGCACGTCTTCTAAGCCAAGTTTAAGTAGGGCTTTTAGAACGTGGGACACCAAATCTTTTCCTGTCTTTTTTGCTTCCTCGCCTCCGCTTGGGTCGAAGTCTGCGAGGGCTACGATTATAGGTTGCTTCTTTTCTTCCCTAACTTTCTCCACAGCCTCAAAGAACATTCGCCAACCGCTGTATCCTCGGAGGTAGGCGGTGTCCACGTTTAGCGGTCCGACAACTGATTTGATTATTGGGTAGTCTGCTTCTTTCTCGCACACAACGATAACCTTCTTGGGTTGGTCAAGCCACATGGGCATCCAGTAGCGGCTTCCTATGTCAGTGAACAGGTCAAGCCATATTTCGACGTGCCTGCGAGGGGTCGTGTAGCGCCAATCACCTATCTCGTATTCTCTGCCTGCGCCGTCTCGGATTAGCCGCCAGTCTATTTTCTTTTCGAGTCGTTGGAGAACAAGCCATCTTGAAAGGGTTTTGTAAACTGAACTTGTGTTGGGCCACAACTCGTCTACGAAGCGGTAGAAGATGTCTCGGAGGCTTGGGTATTCCGTATATCTTTCATAGTATTGCTGGCAGTATGTCGCTATTGTTGAGGGGTCTATTTCCGCCCAGTTCACCATTTTGCTTTCCCTATAAGAGAGTTGGACTAGTCCCTTATTAAGTTTTAAGGCATGCTTACAAGTGTTCTGCTCTTTCTATCCACTTTATTTCTTTGATGAATTGTTGGACGAGTGGGGTTAGTTTAGCTTCTACGATGTGTTTGGGGTCGGGTGAAAGTTCGAGGAATTCGTATTCGGCTAGGAATTCTAGGACTTGAAGCAGTTTGCCTGTTGAAAGTTTCAGTAGCGGTTTTTTGGTGCTGATTTCATTTAGGTTGTGCCATTCGCCGTCCGCAAGAATTCTCAGCACTTCGTCAATAACCTTCAAAGCTGGCCCTTCTTAGAAAAAAAGGGGAGTTTAGGCTTTTGGCTTTGTCGTTTAGACTCTGGTAACGATTACGGTTATTTCGTAGTCGCCAGGAACGGTTCCAGATGCCGCCGTAATTGCGATGGTTAGTGTAGTGTCGCCTGGTTCAACTGATAATGTTTCGGGGTATTCTAGGGTTAGGTCGGCTGGGTTTCCACCTTCAGGGAATAACGTTACATTCGCTGTGATGCTGAGGGGGATGGCCACGCTTGCCAAGTTTGTTATGGTGAAGTTTGCTGTTTCGGTTTCCCCTGGGTACATAGAGACTTCAACGAAATCTGGGGCTACTGATATGGCTTCCTCGACTGTGACGTAGACGTATTTTGGTGCGAGTTGGACGCCAGCATAGACGCCGATGGCAAATACTGCAATCAAAGTCAAAGCCAAAAGCGCTGTTTTCTTTTTGGTCAAGTTCATCCTTTTTCTCTCCCTTTTTTCAAGAAGAAAAGGAATACATCAAACCCTCATATAAAATGTTGTGATGACGAAATATAGAACAATCTTCTATTCTTTTTCTATTTTCACGATTTCCCATGTGAATTTTAGTCCCTGCTGTTCCAGCCACTTCGCTCTTCTTTTGGCTTGGTATTCGTCTCGGCATCCTATGCGTATTCTTTGGCCTAAGTCATGGAGCGATGCTTCTAGGCGGTACTCCCATTCTTCGTCGTCTATCATGCTTTCGCAGATAGCTCGAAGGCGCCCCATGTCTCTGGGTGAGTCTGGACTTAAGATCAGAATGACGGGTTGCTTCAGATCGTAGGCAGGCTTCTTTTTTGGTTTAGGGGGAAACGCTTTGAGGCGTAGAGCCTTAGCCATTGTTTTGCCTGCTTCTGTCACGACGGCGAAACAGCCGTATTCTTGCGAGAGGGCAAGCCAATCCCTGTCGCATTTACTCTGTTTGGCGATCCTTACGCAGTCGTCGAAGGAGGGAAGCATGCTCTTTGGAAAGACGACATGATAAAACTGTTTGCTCTGTTCGATGTGGTAGACTCCGCCCAGTTCAGGGAAAGCCTCGCATAGCCTTTTAGCGTCGGCTTCCACCTCATCACGGCTTGGAAGGTCAAAGTCAAGTTGCATGCGCCAAAATTTTCTTGGCTGGTTTGAATTCTTCAAATTTGCACACCTTGTAGTAGCGTCTATTCACCCATCTTTCAAAGTGACGTAGGATTGGAATGTCTTTGCGGTCATTGTAGATCATAATGTAGGATTTAATGCCTAGCTTGTCGAGCAATTCGAATCGGTGGTAGTCTTCTTCAAAGGTTGTGCTGAAGCCAACTAGGATATAGAACATTAAGTGGTGTGGTTTTACGCCTGCTTTTGTTAGGTGTTCTATTCCTTCTATTACTTCTGGTTCTATTTGTGGTAGGTCGAATGAGAAATAGAGTCTTGGTCTTCTGAAGTCGTCATCGTAATAATGAACTCTACTAAGTAGTTTTGCTATTTCTTGGTCAACGAGGCGAATGTCTAGACCTTGGCAGAAACTAACTTTTATTTTTCGGGCGGTGAGTTCGTGTAGTTTTTCAGGCCATTTTGGTGAGGCTAGAAAATTGTTGTCGTAGAGGATTAGTTTCTTCCATTTTGGAACGTAGAATTCGTCTATTGGGGCGTGTTCTCGAATTTTTCCCTCTTTTTTTGGGACTATGCACCAACCGCAATTGCGTATGCAACCTCGACTGGTGAATCCAATGCTATATCGTATGCCATATAGACTATAATCTGGCATGATGTGTTCTATGTCGTCTGGTAACGTCTTTTCTAGATCAACACCTGAACCGCCAAGCTCAACTTCGCAGTTAAACATTTTAGAGATGCCTAGTGCTTTGCCTCTATTCAAAGGGAAGATACATGAGATCGAAACTTTGTCTGGATTAACGCCCAAAACCCAACGCTTAGGGGTTTCCAAAAAGACTGTATCACCTCTCTTCTTGTGGAAAGCGGACTTCTTCATCAATGCTAGATTCGGTTTGGTGCCGTCAACTTGTATGAGAAGAACCTTCATGGTTTTTCCTCGCTAGGTATCTGAAGATTTTTTCTAGGTTTGGGATGGACCAGCAGTCGGGGCACATGTAGACGCTTTCGCCTCTGTATTGGAAGCAGTTCCAGTTTGATTCTTCGTGGGGGTTTGAGCGGTGTTGGGTGCCGCAAATATGACAGGTCATTAATTCTCCATGAAAAGGTAGTCTTGGTATGACTTGGCCGCCAGTGTAGATTCTTATGTGCGGCATTCTCCGCTTCTCGCTCATTTTGTCGTCTCCTTTTGAAAACCGATAAAAACATCTCCTAGAGCCTGCAACCACGTATGGGCCTTTTTATTCAAAATGTAAATATGTTTCTTGCCGACAGAGACAACAATGCCTATCCATTCAACGTCCTTTCCGTTAACTAAGAAGTCATCAGTAATTTCAAATCTCATGGTTTCTTTTCCTCTTCCTTCACTTGTTTTGGCGTTTTCTTCTCTCCTGTTACGTATTTTTTCATGTCGGCTTTTTCTTTGTCGGGTGGTTCATAAATGAGGGCTGGCGGCGTGAATTTTTCGTGGTAGGTTTCTTCTTCGTTTTCTCTTACGCTCATCTCTTTGATCGTGGCGCCTTTCGCTTCTTCAACGATTTCGATCTCGCCTGTTTCGGCTATTTCTGGTGGTGAGGCGCCGCTTGGTAGGGCCATCCATCCCCAGCGTTTGTAGAAGTCTGCGGTTATGGTTTCCAGTTCTTTTGCGGTTAAGGGTGCCGTGTAGTCTAGTTCGCCTGTTATTGGGTCTCGGAGCGCATCGACGTTATACATGCATTGGAACCGTTTGGTGTATGGTTTGTGGGCTGGCCCTGTTACAATGCTGAAGATGACAAGTTTGACTTGGCATAGCTCTTTGACTACTACGATTTTTAGGGCGATTGCGGCTTCTAGGCGTGTGATTTCTATGCGTTGTCTTCTGATTTCGATTATGACGCTTTCTCTTTCGTCGCTCCAGGCCATGTGGCGGACTCGTGCTGTTGGTAGTAGGCGGTCTCGGATTTCAAGCCATTCACGGCGTTCTGCCGCTCGTAGGTAAATCCATCTAATGCGTCGGAGTTCAGCCAATCGGGTCTCAAGAGTTGCGATTCTTGAATCCCAGTAGCGGATTCGTCCTACAATTGATCTGAGTCTTCGCCATTTCGTTTCGATTTCTTCTCGGAGACGACGAAGTTCCTCCACTTCCCTTTCCCATTCTTCTCTTGGAACCCGTCGTCTTTCAGCCAAGTTTTTAGCCTCAAATGGGTAGTCTTTTTAGTATTTTATTTGTTGGAAGGATTTTCCATTTTTGGTTCTTCAGATCGAAATACCACATAGGACTCCCAACGTGTTTCCATGTGTAGCGTGCCAAGAGAGTGTTTGCCTTTTTCTCTTCTGGGGCTATGATGTTTTCAATGATTTCGCCTTCTTTTACGGACTTCGCAATTGTCGGGCATTCTCGGTGTATGAGGACTATGCCCATTCCTTCAAATGGGTAGGATTGGCACATTAAGGGTCTGTTTTCGTAGATGGCGCATTGGTTGTCTGGTTTTATGTGTGGGCAGACGTTTGTGGCGATTTGGTATGCAAAGATAGTGGCGGGTCTAGGTCGGCTTCTGCCCTTGGTGCCTGAGCCAAAAAAAGGTTTAATCAAGTCTTTCGGGAAAAGTTTTGTCTCGCTGGGTAGAAGAAAGAGTGTGCCTTTTCCACCGTCTATATCAACAAGTAGATGGCGACAACAGAAACCACATCTTTCACAGTGGAAGCGCAGGGTTTTAGCCAAGTTGTCATCTCCAATAGGTGCCTCTCAAGTCTCGTTGGATCGCTCCTTCCTCAGCCATCTTTCTTAGTTTGCGGGTGATGGTTTCGGCTTTCCACTTTTTTATGCCCCACTCATACCAAATCTTCTTTACAATCATGTCTTGATGAAGCTTTTCGTATTTGTCTAAAACGTCTAAGATTAGGTTCCACAGTTCATCTGTCGTTTTTTGTCGTCTCCTTTATTTACGTGGCCTGATGACCGTTCCACATCTTCTGCAAACAAGAACGTCGTATCCACGCACAACAGGATTCTCGCCAGTTTCTCCAGTCGCCCATTTTTCCCATTCTTCGTATGATATTCCAGTGTGCTTAACCGCATCGTAAGGCACGTAAAAAAGAGGTCTCTCTGGAACATGTGCTGGAATACAATCATGTCCCTTCAGTTTACACCTTAGATTCATTCTTTCACCTCTTTTAGGGCTGGACATTGGCGCCCATAGTCTGTGACTACGTAGATTCCTTGCCATTTTTCTCCTTTGTCGTCTACGTAGTAGGTGACTAGTCCAAGTAAGCGAAGTATGGAGATCAAGGGGTGAACGGTTGATCTTGATGTGACGCCTAGTTTTTGTCTGATTTTTTCTGGTGAGAGCGGTCCCTCATCTTTGATTAGGCGTAGAATTTGGATTATGAGTGGGTCTTTCATTACTCGCACCACAGGAATTTTTCGTCATATTTTATGAGGTTGTTTTGTTTGAGGAAGGCTAGGGCTTGTCCCCACACTCCTCCTGTTGTGTTTTTGTAGCCTAGTTGCACGGCTAATAGTGGTTTTGTGTATTTTGCTCCTCTGTTGTCTAGAAGGAATTTGAATATTCGTTTGGCACAGAGACTCGGCATTTTTGGTTCCCAAAGAGCGTAGAGGTCTGGTGTTGGTTTTGAGGGTGGCGGTGGAGCGGTTTTGTAATTGTTGAAAACTGTGAGTACGCCTTGTTCTATGTCTTCCACGATGGTGTGCATGGCGTTCTGTAGTTTGTCTCGTTCAGCTTTAATGGCTTGAAATTCTGCTGGTGAAATGCCTTCAATCTTGATTTTTCCCAGCGTTTCAGCCGTCTGTTTCAGTCGTTCAATTTCAAGGTTTTTGTTGGCGAGGTCTATGTCTAGCTTCTGCACTTCTTTCTTGAGTTTCTCGACTTCGGATTCTTCTAGGCGTTCATGTTCTAAGGCTTCGGTTATGGTTTCGGCTAGGTTGGTTAGGGTTCTTTTTGTTTCTTCAGTTCTTGGCGCCAAATATTCGAGTTTCGGTGTGTCGGCCCCGTGTGGCGTTAGGCGTTTGGTGTCTATGGCGGTGAGGGTTGCTTCTTCTGCGGTGATGGCTATCCATGATCCGTGTGGCATTCTGACGCATTTTTCAGCCGTTGTTGTTACTGGTATGTTTTTGTAGACTGAGAGGACTTCTTTTATGTCGGTTAGGTCTTTTGGATGGAATTTTCCGTAGAAGCTTAGGTTCGCCATCATGCGAACGGTGAAGTCTAGTTGGGCTGGTCTTTGGCTTGTGAAGGTTAAGAGGAAGCCTAGTGGTCTGCCTTGTGTAGCGATTTTTACGATTCGTGATTTCATTCTGTCGTAGACCCAAGGTTCAACGAGTTTTCCTGTGCTTCGGAAGGGAGCGTATTCTGCAATTTCTTCTAGGAAGAGGAGGAGGGGGCGCCTAGTTACGTTTTGGAGAGTGTAGATTCTTTGGAGGAGTTCTGCCGAGAATTTCACTAGGTCTCTTTCATCGGTTTCGGAGAAGTCGAAGACTATGCTTACGCCGTTTTGGACTATTGCTTCAGCGTAGACTCTTGCTTGGTTTACGGCTAATGGAACGTCTTGGAACGGCCCGCCTACAACAACTATGGATTCAAAGCGTTGTTTCAGAGTGTGCCATTCTGAGCGGGGTTCAAAGATGACGACTGTTCCGCCCTCAGTTAAGAAGGGTTCAACAATGCAGGCCGCAACCGTGTAACTTTTTCTAGTTCCAGGCGCAGAGTAGAAGCCTATGCGAATGCCTTCTGACCTCCAAGTTTCCTTCTCGCTGTCTACGACTAGTTCTCCAAACTGGAACTTCACCTTTAGCCTTCCTTTTCTATTTCTATTTCCAAATCTACATGAGGGGAAAAACGTTGTTTGCCTATAATGTCAACGTCTTCTTGCCGTAGCATTTCTGTCTTAATCCTTAATGTCGTAACTCCTTTCTTGTTTCTTGAGAAACCTAAAAGTTTACCAGCGATTTTAATAGTATCCTTAGTCATTTCCTTCATTACGCCCTTCTTACATTTAGGACATCTTTGACCTTCATGGTAAGGCTTCGCATCAATCGTGTATCCACACTTATCACATTCCAAATACACGCTTTTCACCTTGTTATTCTATTGTAAGTTTTGCTTAAAAGCGTTTCCATAAGGAAAAATCTAATAGTTATTTGGCTCCAAATACAAGTGTGGCGGTTGCGTTGGCTAATCCTTCTGCGTCTCCAAGTCTAGTTTGGGTTCATGGTGCGGCTGGGTTATCGAGGCGTTTTCGCACCTGGCTGGATAAGGCTTGTGTGAATTATGGTGAACTGTTCGAGCTTGGGGGTGTTGTTGATAATCGCCTGCGTAGGGAACGGCGTGAGGAACTTACTGGTGATGAGCGAACAAGGTTCACTGAGGATTTGATGGAGTTTGAGCGTTTGGAGGATGGGCTTGCTAAGTTTGTTACGTCGAAGGGTTACGTGGATTTTGTCGGCATCACCGATGAGGATTTGATTAAGTGGGTTGGAGACGAAATTGTTTCTTTGGGATACTGTGGTTTTAGAGAGAGAAGCAGTCAGTATTGGTTATGGGATTATAGAGCCGAAAAGTTGCCGTACGAGAAGAAGGTTAGGCAGGTTTTCGATTTTTATGGCGTGCCCTATCGGATGCGTGTTCCCTCGCAGGAAGAGTCTGAGCGTATGCTTTTCGAGTTTTTGGAGAACGTTAAGAAGTGGCCCAGAGACCGTCTTGTGTGGTTGGTTAGGAATGTTTATCCGCTTAGCGACGACACTGGCGGTTTTTGGGTTGTTACCCGCAAGGTTGTTGAACTTGAGAGCCTATGGGATGCTTGGGAAGACATCACAGACAAGTGGAGACATGAGGTCGGGGACCAACTGAAAAAGATGCCTCAGCATGAAGTCTTAAAGGCGTTGATGACTGAGTGGGAAGCCGAAAGATATGAGAGAGACGTTTTTGACTATACTAAAAACGAGTTAATGGTGAAGTATGGAGAAACTCTAGAGGTGCCAGATAAGGTTAAGGTAGAGTTTTTCGAAAGGGCTAAAGCATTGTTTTCTGAGAGGGTGGCACCAGAAACTAGAATGGTTGAGGTTTACGAGCAGATTAAGCCGCTTATTCCAGCCGAAAAAGTTGAGCTTACCCGTGCAGGTTTGTGGAAGGCGATCCGCTGGGCTTTTCTCCATCCAGAACTTAGTGTTGACGCTTTTGCTTCTATGTATGTGTTTCCTCTGGGCTTCACGACGGAAGAGGCTAGGGTAATAGGGTCTAAAATAATGGAGAAAGTTCTTAAGAAGCCGCCGCCTCCGATTGAAGTTCAAGTAGTTGGTAGTGACTATGTGCATGATGAAATTGTAGCTAAAGGTTGGAAGCCCATAATCTCCATTCCGAGATTGGAAGAGGCTTTGAAACGTCCAGGTGCGGGAGGCAGTAGTACCCCTGAGTTGGCTTTAGAGATGGCTAAAAGAAAGTATAGCCCAGAAAAGTATGATTTAAAGGTTGTGAAGCATTACGCCCTTGACCCTAAGTTTCCGTATACTGTTTTTGTCAAAGAAAAAGTGCCTCCTCTGCCACCGCCTATCGAATACGTTAAGGTTAGGTTTTTGAAAGAGATTCCAGCCATAGTAGGCGCTGACATGAAGACGTATGGACCTTTCAAAGAAGGCGACATCGCTGAGTTGCCTAAGCCAAATGCTGAAGTCTTAATTAAGCAAGGAATCTCGACTTACGAGTTGGTTCCACCGCCACCCGTTGTTCCTCCTGAGTTGCCGACGAAGGAAATTGAGATTTTGAAGGGTGTGGTTCACATGAAGGCTACGGAGATGAAGATTGAGTGGACGCCTAAGTTGTGGGATGATTTCTGGCGTGAGTATGAGGCTAGGGCTAGGGAGTTGTGGGCGACGAAGGGCATTAGCTTCGTAGAAGAGGAAGTAACAGATGTTTTGAGGGTTGTTGCTCCGCCGCCACCAGTTGTGCCTCCTGAGAAGCGTCCTTTAAAGGAGTTTCCAGCAGAGGTTGACAGAATGAGGGATCGTCTGATACGTGAGGCTGAGGAAATTTTTAGTGCCTACAAAATTTGGGAGCATTGGGTTACGATGAGGGATTCTGTTGTTGCGATGATTGATGAGGTTATTCGTAAGTATTGGCATTTACCGTTGGTTGAGGCTGAAAGGAACATTCATAGAGAATTTTTGGATAGGACCCATGAGGAGTATGTTAAGAAGTTGCGTCCACCTCCGCCGCCTAAGCCGCCTCCCCCAGAGGTTGCTCCGCCGCCACCACCGAGACCCCCCGTATATCCATACATTCCCCCAGCCCTAGAATACGTTGAACTTGAAGCTGACTTCAAAACGTTCTTACAAGAATGCGGAATAACAATGGAGGACTACAGAAGACTAGAAACAGTCGGGCGCATAACCATGAGGGAAGAATATAGAAGATGGAAAGCAAGGCCCTATAGTAGCTAAGGATAAAGTCTTTTGTATTCTTCAACGTATTCTGGATGTTCTCGCCTTATCCTGTCGGCTGTCATTCCCTTCATCCGTTCCGCAACGCACTCGGCTATTTTTGGCATGTAAGTTTCGTCGTAGACTGTGACTCCTAAGGTGCTTGCGCATTTCTTAGCGCTTTCGCCGAAGGCTTTCCAAACTAGAAACATGTTTAAGGGAATCTTCTCGCTGAGAGGATGCGGCTTGAACCTACAATTAATGCAGAAGGTTTCCCACACGGCTTCGATGGCCTCTCTTGCCTCTGGACTTAGATCGCAAGCGCACTTTCCACATTCAGTACAAACAAGCCAACCGCAGACAGAGCAAGTTGTGGCTGAGTGAGGACTGAAATAGTGGTCTCCTGCAAAGCACTTGTGTTTCTCAGAAGGCGGAAAAACCTCAGACGGCTTAGGCAAACAGACGTAATGTGCTGGCTTCCCATCCTCGAAAATAATCTTTTGCCCAGACCTAATCACTTCACCGCATTTTTCACAAACTTGACCTGCCAATGTCACCACACGGCTTTGTATCCTTTTTCCTCTAGTTCTCGAACGCTCTTACCCTCAGCAATTAGTTTTACCTTTCGCCCCGCATCTACCATCATCAAAAAATCTCTTTTAGGAAGAAATCGAAGCCGCCCTCTTTCATCTTCAAAGAAAACAACGCCGACAATTCCAGCATATTTCATTCCGATTCTTCTGCCAATTTCCGCTAATCTCCGAAGTCTTTCTTCTTTTGACATAATTACCCCTAGAACATAGATGTCGTTTACGCTCAAAAAATTTTGCTAGAAAAAAAAGAAAAGGGGTTTAGGCTGGCACTGGAATCTTGGCGGCTTCGGCGTGCATGGCGTAGGCTTTCGTTGGTAGTCTCTTCAGGCGGCCACGAACAACTCTGACAACCACGCCTGTCTCCTTGTGGCGCTTAGAAATCCCAATGGCTCTCTCCAACCCTCGGCGAATGCCAGGGTGAAGTTCAGCCATAGTCTTCCCCTTCGCAATCGGGGGAGCCTTCGTAGCCAAAGTGCCTCCCGTTTCTACGAGGCCGAAAGGCGAGTATATGATACAGTGTTGTGGGTCTCTGGCGAAGTCATCAAGCGAAGCCAGTGAGACGAATCTCAACAGTGGCGGGTGTAGTTTCAATTAAGACACCTGACAGTAGGTTAGAGGGAATGGTTTATAACTTTATTCGCACCATAATGGGTCTTTGGGGACCATTGGTGCCTCGTGTCCGTGTTACTGAACGAACTTTAAAGGAGATCAACCAGTTACAGGGTTTTCTTCAAATGGCTAGTGGAGAACGAATATCGCAGAATGACACGATTTTATATGCTGTTACTCAGATTCCGAAAATTATTCAAACTGCGGATGCGAAGGGAAGAATTAGAACGTGGATACTGGATTTAAGGGGAAAGAAGGGGAGTAGAAGATAAAATGTCGCTTCCTACTACTGAGGATGACCTTCTTCGGGACAAGTTTTTTCATCAGTTTTTGAGGGAGACTTATCCTCAGTTGCCTTTGGAAGAGGTTATCTTTCAGTTTAGGCAGAGTGACCAAGCGACTAAGGGTTTGATTCGGAAGGAGTATTTTGAGTGGAGAAGGCAGAGGGGTTATTTTGGAGAAATCAAGGCTAGGGGCAAAGATGATTTGGACGTTCCTATGCCAGTCTAGCTTGGTATAGGGATGATCCTGTCTATTCCGTAGAGCGCCGCAATTAATATAAGCAGTATGGCGAGGAGCCATTTTGTCCAGCGGGCGTCAGATTTGAGGGTTGCCACGTCTGCGGTTAGCTTGTTTATTGTTTTCACTGTCCAAATTCGGAAGTCTTTGTCGCTGTTCTGAGCCTTTTCTAGTTCTTCTTCTTGGCTCACGTTTCATCGCCAGTTTGTTATTACTTTGCAGGTGTGATTGGTGCTTTCATCAGTTCGTTTACTATGTCGTTTGCGGTCCATCCCCAGCCGAAGGCGGATGCGAATAGTAGGGGGCCGCCTGCGTTGGGCACTTGGTTAATTATTGTTTCTATGGCGCCTGGAAACAGAAGCATAGTTCCTATTCCTGAGAGCACTGCCGATATTAGAAACGAGACTAGGCCTGTGATGAAATATTTCCAGTTCCAAGGCAAGTCTACACCAGCGTCAATAGCTCTTTTCAGCGCCCAAAGGTAGGGAAGCAAAGTTCTTCCAAGCATGCCGCCGAAGAGGCCGAGAAGCACTATGTATTGTGGGTCTAACTCTATCAAGTTATCACCAAAGTATAGGTTTCAGATCAGAAGAGATAAAAGACTTTCGACTATGCTGGTGGATATTCCCATTTATTCGCAACACGTACATAATCAAACTTCATACTGCGGTGGCTATACACGTCGTCTTTCTTCAAAGTTACATAAGTTCCAACATTACCAAGTAGAGTAGCGCTACCTCCAACTTCAACGCCATTTCTTCTAACCACAAAATTTGACTGGTTAGGAACGCCTTGCCAATATGCAAGAATCTCCCACCAACGCCAATAACCAACATGGGCAGTGTAGTCATACTTGCTTCCAGACCAAAAACTGTCAGGAGTCCTAAAGACGTTTTGAAAGGTCAGGTTTGCGGGCGAAGTCTGTGCAAATTCAACTTTAGCATAACCGCCTAAGCCAGGTGCATCAGTCAAAACACCAACATCTATTGTTATAATTCCATCAGCGGACTCAAATTTAAGCCAGAACCCAGTATATAAACAGCCAGCCGCCAAACTAGGAATATTGATACTGGCACCTTGACTGAAAAGTAAAGAGCCTATGTTTTCTTGGAAGTCAACGGTATCCAACGAACATGTCCCAGGACTTTCAAGCGTCCAGTCGCCGCATTTTTCACAACTATTATACCAACAAACATAATCTGGATGAAGACGCCGCTTACCTGAAACAACACCAATTGAACGAATACCAATACGCTTAGAAAGCCTCAAAGGCAAAAGAGCCATCTCATAATTTAAGTCTCTAGGCTTAAAAAGTGGAGCGTATGGAACTTTTCGACCTATGCTTTGCATGGGCCTAAGACCAACACGACAAGACACTTCTAATCAACCCTAGACGTTATAAAGAACGTTTCTTTCCGATGCACTTAAGACCTTACTAAAAAAGTAAAATTCGTCAATGATTCCTTTAAATCGATAACCTCCCCACCGCCCACATGCCCCAATACCTGCATAAGTCGTGCCACCATAAGCTATATTAAAAGTTAAGTTGCCTGATGCTTCAAGGTTGGTGTCAACGTATAATTCCATAGTAGAACCTGAACCTTTGCATATAGCAACAATATGATGCCAAGTATCGTCTCTTAAATCAGTAGTGCCATTAATCTGAAAGCCTGTTCCGTCACCTTTATAACACCAAAACATAAGTTTACCATTGTCATGATTCATAGATAAACTAAACCCGTAAAAGTTAGGCAGGATATAGCCTTCAGTGTCAAAGATTGTTCCGTAAGCTCCTTGACCAGTTGATGTTGAAGCTTTTATCCATACTGAGATGCTGAAAATTTGGAGAGCAAAAGGAGAGTAAGGAGTGCGAATGTAGCTTCCTGCTACTCCCTGAAACTCAAGAGCTTTTCCTACTTTTCCCGTAACCCATGAAATTTTAGTAGGATCATACATGGCCCAAGTGTAAGCGTCACGGGTAATGTCGCCTGAACCTTCTTCGAAGCCTAAGCAACTTACAAGAGCGGGGTCCCTCTTGAGGAGTAACAAAAGAGTTAATCCAATTCTACGTGAAATTGCTCCTCTCCGTAGCAGAGACACACTTAAGCTTCCTCGCCTACGAGTTCTGCATGAAGGTCGCCTGCGGTTCCGCCTGTTGGGTATTTGCCTTCGATCTGCAAGACTTTTGTGCCGTCTCCGAGGCATTGTTTTTCGCCAGCCGCAAACCAGTCGGTTATTGGGATTTTTCCGATGATCTTGTATTCTATGCTTATGTCTGAGCCGCCGAAGGTGATTTTGGCTACGGCGTCTTCGTCGCATGAGAGGGCTATCTTAGTGATGAAAAACATTTTTCCGCTTGTGACTGTGCGTTTGCAGTTGCCTACGACGGCGAAACTTGCGCCAGTTGTGACATTTCCTCTAAGAGATACGCCGCCTGCGGGTTTGACGCTGACTGTTCCTTGAAGGGTGAGACCCATTTTTTATCACGTTGGTCGGATTAGTCGGGGGTTCCATGTTACTCGGATTAGGGCTTTTCCTGTCAGGGCTGAGTTTGTTATGTACACTTCTTCAATCTCAAATTCGTCTTCTTTCATTCCTCTTTCGGCTGGTGTTTCGTCGTTTGAGGCGCTGTTCAGTCGGTAGGTGAAGTAACTGTCCGCTCGAATAACTGTCATTGTGTCGGCCACTATTCCCATTCTTCTTAACCCTAGTTCTGCGTTTGTTCGGGCTGTGGACAAGTCTAACTCGAAGTTTCGGTATCCTCTATCTTTAACCTCTTGCGTCAAAGTTGGAGTAATTGGGACTTTTGCGGGCAGTTCTGGCGGAGGCGGTATTGCTTCTTCAAGTTCTTTTGTGCGTTTTGGTGAAAAGAATGGCGGCGGCTCTGGTTTGAAGGGTTCTTCCACTGGTTTTTCGTATGTCACGATTGATGTGCGGATTGGCCGCTGAAGTTCCTCTTCTGACATTTCTAGCCTGCCCTTGCTCTTGTCCTCATCTTGGCTATTTCTTGTAGTGTTTTTTGTTCGTAGGCGCTTAGTCCTGCGAGTGGCGTTCCTGCCTTGACGAATTGGGCTTGGCCGTTGGCGAATATGTGTAAGAAGTCCGCTTCTGGTTTGCCTGGGTATCCCGTTACTTCGTATTCTGCGATCACGAAGTAGTAGTCTTGGGTGCCCGCTTGTTTGATCTTCAGATATTGGGAGTCGTCGTAGCTCCATCGGTCGATTTCAATGGGTTGGTCTATTGGCGCCTCAGCGCTGGTTATGGCTTCGTCAACGTCCTTGCTGAGGAGTGGTTGGGTGAGCCACCAAATGTATGTGTTTTGAGCTTGGCCTAGTCCCAAGTATTGCAGTTGGACGATGCGGTTCTTCTTCAGGTTTCCGTGTAGAGACTCGTATGAGGCGTCTGTGCCTATGACCAGATCGTAGAGGGTTGTTTTTGCGCCTGATATAGCGACTTTTTTGCGGTTGTTTCTAACGGTCACGACTTGGAGATAGCCTTTGTCAAAGTCTGGTCCAGTGTGGATGATGTATCCAGCCTTTAGGACTGGAAGGGCTACTTTATAATGGATGAACGGCTTAAAACTCGTTTTGGATTCCTCCTTCTTCTTGTTCTTGGGGAATCATTTTGTGTTTTGAGCAAATAAAACTTTCTACACTGGGATGATGGGATATATGCCTGCTTCGGTAACGATGAAACTTGCCGTGATTACGCAAGGGCGTGCGATGTTCAGTTCTATTGTTGGGGAGTGAGAAACTGGTACGCCGTTGATTGCCCATTTGTGGAAGCCGTATGTAAGCATGAGATCGGGGCTTATTGAAATGGCACTGAACCTGTGTTTTCCTTTAGACAAAGCCATGATTTTTGGCGTGGCTACTTCAATTTTGCCGTCTATGAGTAGGACCGTGCGGATCGGGTTTGAGTTGAGGACCACTTTCACGATTGGTTTAGGTCTGAAGAAAAGGTTGTAGATGGTTAAGGCGCCTGCGCCTATTATTAGTCCTCCGACGGCCACTTTGGCTAGGGGAGACGGTTTTTCAGCCAAAGACATCAACTCATAAGAGAATTGGAAAGTTGAAAAGTTAAAGTTTTCCCCTTCCGTTTAGATAGAAGATTCTTCCATACACATTAAAATAGAAGTTTTTATCTTTTTTAATACGGAGAAGGAGAAAATGTTCTCAAAGAAGCTTTTGGCTGGGTGTATCTGCTTTACTCTTCTTTTGCTTTTGGTTCCTAAGTGTGTAAACGCTGAAGAAATCACAAGTGTAAACGTCTTTCAGGTGTATGACGAAGAAATGCAATCTGGTAGTTTTTCGGTGCTCGCTTGTTTCCCAGGTGGTGACATACCAGTTTCTATGAGCAAATATTTGGAATGTCAATGGAAGCGAGTGAATCACAGGTTTAGTAAATTAGGCATAAATTTCACAGTAGTTAGAATGCTTAAGTGGGTAAGCAACGACACATACGAAACTAATAATGAGTTGTTGGATGAAGCCATAAGTGCAGTGAATTTCGAAAGTGGTATGATTGTTGCGTATATTAACGATGGGAATGGTCATCTTACCCCAATCAGAGCCGATGTTTTAGTGGCATGGACTGGACAAAAGACTCCTGATGATAATAAGATAGGTTTATGTTATCCTGATTTGAAAGCTTGTATATTAGAAAGTGACGATTTTGTGATAGATGACAATCTGCTACAACATGAATTATCTCACATTTTTGGGGCGCCAGACCATGAAAATGATGTAGACTGCGTGATGTGTCAAACTAAGAACTTCGTAAACATACTTTATGCTGAAGACTTGACGCCTATTTATGATGACCAACTGCTTCCCCAAGTCAACTATGTGTGGTTATGTGGCTGGATTCCAAAAGGCTACCTCGAAAATGGATGGTGTGAAGACTGCAAGAACTGCATAATGGGAAACATTATAGTCCACTCTTCCGACCCTCCAGACGAACCAATCGAGCAGGCGCCTCTCGCAAGATTAGTTACAATCCTACTTTGGGCAGGCATTACGGTTGGGATAGCCTTAACCATAAAAGAAGTCTTGGAATGGAGAAAACGAAAAAAGGCTGAACAAAAGTCGAACATTCCTCTTTTTTATTTATAGACCCAGTATCGCTTTAGCCATTTCAAGTTGGGGCAAGGCGCTTCCACCCCAAGGAACAAACATCGTGCACCTAACTAAAGTTGCCACTTCGTCGTCTTTGGTTAGGGTCTTGCCTTCTACGATGACAGCAAATTCATACGTTTTTCCTTGAACTGCATTGTAGGGTTCAAGAACTATGTCAATTTCGTAATGTGCATTGGCATCTATCCACTCAAAATCTACGCAAGCGTTTTCATGTATATAACCTGCGTCTGTCGTGCAGGAAAGTCTAGGCTGGTCGATGGGGTCGTGCTCTACC
>Ga0315310_10000959_pt1 | contig 18167 bp, 24 predicted proteins | sample TDP5_MG_FD_203630 | JGI IMG/M metagenome (GOLD analysis project Ga0315310, IMG submission 203630) | Freshwater sediment microbial communities from Lake Towuti, South Sulawesi, Indonesia - TDP5 | ecosystem: Environmental > Aquatic > Freshwater > Lake > Sediment | place: Indonesia: South Sulawesi... | reverse complement strand
TTAATAAAATCCCTTTTTTTTTCTTTGATTGTTGAATCATTTCGATATCGTGCAATTTAATAGATTTTCCGCGCCTTGAAGTTGCAATAAGCGCAAAATCCGAAAAAAATGAAATGAAATTTTTTAAGGATCCTTTAAAAATTTGAGTTTCAAATCCCCAATATTCTTTTATACTCTCTTTTTCAATAAGGGTTCCTGAAATGGAATTTCCTTGTTTTTCTAGTTCTAATGTAATTCTACTTTTTTCAGGAAGATTCGGAACCTGGAGCTTGAAAGGCATTTCAAGTCCTATTTCTAGCTCTGAATAGAGGTCATTTGAGTGAAGAACAACTCCCTCTCTTATTGATTTTGGCTGAAGTTTTGCAATTTTATCTTCTAATGGGTGATGTGGAGTCCTTAAAGGTGATAGCATGCCAACGTATTTAAAGATGGGGATTTTAGGAAAAATTATTCTCCGAAGATATTGTGGACAATCCAAATATTCTAAAATTCTTTTAATTAATTCAACATCGTTCAAATACCTTTTTAAAAATGCCCTATTTATAGAATAAATTATAATTTTTTTAACACGAAAAATCACAGATGCTCTTGCAATTTGCCCAATTTTTAGTGTTTTTGCCCGAAGGTCACTACAATCCTCTAATATATTACAAGGGATCGCAATATTGAGATTAATATCACTCATTTTTATAGCCTGAAGATTTAAATGGAGGTCCCTCGAATAACTCCCATTTATTCATAGGTTCCATACTGGACAATCTCGTAAATGTTTAAGGTATTCGAGGGTTTTTATTTCAATTCTTCTGTTTGCTCCACCAATGCTTGTCCTTCTTTTTGTCCTGAGGAGCGCGCCCATTCGTCAATGGCCGTGGTAACAAGGTTCATTATTTCATCTCGGAAGGTTGGATTAATTGCAACCATCGAATAGCAGGGCACATTCAAAATTCTTTCCACTAATTTAGGTTTCATTGCACGAGGCAAATCCTGTTTATTGCATAGACAATACGTCAATAGGTCCTGTTTTCGCTTTTTTATGACATTTAAATAAACTCGTTTTGTGCTTACCACATTTTCAACTGTACTATCTGTAACTAAAAATACTATATTTGTGCCCCTTAAAAGAAAAGTCCATAAAGGTGTATATCGTTCTTGTCCCGCAAAATCCCAAATAATTACCTCATATGTTGCTGAAACATCAAGCTTTTTAACATCAACAGCAATAGTGGGATTATATTCGATAGGAATATCAGTTCCCCGCATCAGGTTGAGGACTGTAGTTTTACCAACGCCACCAAACCCCACTAGAGCGATCTTAATAATTCCACTCAAAATTTTTTCCACTGAAGCCTCAAAATCATTCCAAATGTCTTTTGATTGCCCATCCCAAGTTGTTAATTTATGGTACTGCTCCTCTGCAAATACGTCCCTCACGCGTTTAATTCTTTGATGCAGTCCCAATTCATCATCTTCCATATCAGCGCAAAACACATGGATAAGATCTCGCTTATTATCCACTGTATAGACAAATTTCAATCGACCACTTACGACCGATTTGATCGATCCGTCTGGCATAGCTCCAGTAAAAGAGGTTAATGCTGAAAGAAATACTGATACCAAACTTTCATCGATTTTAATAACACCATAATTTTTTTGATAGATAATTTTCCCATCGCCACGAATTACATAAATAGAATGAATCAGTGCTGGTCACCTGCAAAATTTTAATTCCACTTAAATCAATACTTAAAATCTAAATTTGAAAAACTTTAATTTAACTCTTAAGTTTGATTTAAATTTTGATTTAATGTTAATAATTTTATCTATTTAACAGAACGGATTGCTATGAATCTAGACCAAACTAAAAGTTATAAACGTGCTACCGCCATAAAAATGCATATTTATCATATACATTCAGGAAAATATGTAAAAAGCGATATAAATAGTTATCTTGAAACAATATTTGGAATTCAAGTCTCTCGAGTGCACATATTAGGCACAATTATAGGAAAATGGGTTTCATCTTCAGAGAATGAATCAACATCTAATCGGACTCCTCAAGCCTCTATCACTATAGATGATAGTACAGAAACCATTCGTGTAAGAGTTTGGAAGGATGATATCAAAGTGTTTGAAGACCTCCAAGTGGGCGATATTGTAGATATAATTGGCCGCATTCGAGAATATGAGACCGAGAAATATATTGCACCTGAAATCATTAAAAAGATAGAAAATCCTAATTGGGAATTAATCCATGAATTAGATATAATTGAATTCTTGAGTAGATTAAAATCCGGCACGAATCTTCAAAAAATTTCTGCAGAGGTTCAACAAATTGTAAAAATGAACTCAGAATCCCTGAAAATAGATCAAAATCAGAAAAGTATTTTTAAAGATAAAATCGTGGAATTAATTAATGAACTTGATAAAGGTTCAGGTGTTAATGTTAATCAACTAAAAGAACTCGCAAAAATCCCGGATATTGAGTTTCAAAATGCGCTAATGGAATTAATAAATGAAGGAGCAATTTACCAACCGATTTCGGGTAAATATAGAAAACTATAAAAAAGATGATGAAAAATGGACGACGAATCTTATAACATGTTGCTTGACCGCGCGATATCCAAAATCCCCAAAAATATTTTCGAGTATTCACGTTTCAAAATTCCCAATTTAAACATATTCACAGAAGGAAATAAAACAAGTATTTTAAATTTCAGTGAGATTGCAGATATATTAAATCGCGATCCCCATCACATCATGAAATTCTTATTGCGTGAATTAGCAACACGAGGAAATTTTGAAGGAACTCGTGCCACTTTCATTGGAAGATTTGGACAATTGACATTAAATTCGCTTATGAGACGGTATACGGAGAAATACGTTTTGTGTCCGTCTTGCAAAAAGCCGGAGACAACTATTATCAAAGAAGATAAATTCATTTACTTACAATGCAACTCGTGTGGTGCCAAACAAAGCATAAAGTCTGGTTAGGAGTGAAAATCTGTGCAATTGTACATGAGAATTCGTGATATGCAAAGTGAATTAATGGTTTCGATTTGTGATCAAGAATGTATGGGTAATATATACCGTGAAGGAAAACTAACTCTTAAAATAACCCCTAAATTCTATGGAGAACAATTGGTTTCAATTGAGAAAGCACTATATGAATTGAAGAAAGCGACCATTGCTAATCTTGTAGGAAATACCATCATAAATGAATGCTTAAAGTCTGGCTTAATCCACGAAAAAGGAATTATATGGATTGATGGAGTTCCGCACGCCCAAATAATTAAAATGTCAAAATGAGCACTCGCTTTAAGAGTAATCAATTTTAATATTCAATGATTTTCTATACGGTTTATTCAAAAAACTTTGCGATTGAATAAAAAATGCAAAACTTTTGTTATAAATGCGGAAAATCAGAATGTCCTGATACCAAATTAATCGAGAATTTATGTACCAATTGCTATAAAGACTTACATCCTCTTCTAGATTTTCCAAATTCCCTACAAATAAAACTATGCAAGAAATGTAATAGATTTTTTTCTAACAATAAATGGCTTTCTTCCCCCAATTTCGCCATCGAAAACGTTATAGATGATGCACTTAAGGAATCACTGCCAGCTCAAATATATAAGAAACCTCAAACGAGATTAGAAATTGCCTCAAAATTAGCTGAAAAACCAGAATATATTCCGAGTATAAATTCCATTTTTATTGATATTAAAGCAATTGGCCATGCACATGAATCAATGAACGATTACTGCGAAAGCTATAATGCTCAGAAAGTTAATATCATGTTTACCATATGTCCCTTCTGTCTAAGCTTTAGAAGAGGCGATTATCAAGCTGTTTTACATATAATATCCGTTGATCGAGAGTTTATGGACTGGGAAATCGATTTTATTTTTTCACTTTTAGCAGATGAAGTCGAAAAAATGGTGAATATTGATTATTTAGCCTATATTTCTAAATTTACTTTCAAAAAAAGTAAGATTACGTTTTATGTGGGATCTGAAAAATTTGCTCGATTAATCGCATCTCTCATACAATTTAATCTAGGTGGGAGCCTAAAAGAAACTTATAAATCTAATTTTCGGAAAATTTCTAAAGATTTAAAACGAAATAAACTCTATATAAGTCTATATCTACCTCCTTATACCATAAATGATTTAATATCTCTTTCTAATTCCGTTTGCTATATAACCAAAATCCAATCTAAGTATGTAAGTTATATTGATCTAAAGACTTTTGATAGATCTAAAGTCCCTCGAAAATTGCTGAAAAATGCTCAAATTTTAAAACGCAAGAGCGATCTCCGAGCATATCTATATTTATCTAAAACAAATGAAATGATGCAGATTTTAGATCTCGAGAATTATCAAATTTTTGAAATCATACTATCTCCTATATACAATAATCTGGAAATTGGGAATTATTTAAAGGGATTTGAATTGAATGGTGAGATATTTATAATCCCTGGATCTTATAAAAGTGATTAAAGTGGATTCTGTTATAATTGTAGGAGCAGGACCTGCTGGGTCCACTTGCGCGGAATTCTTAGCAAAGAATGGATTTCAAGTAACCATATTAGAGAAAGAGAAATTGCCTCGCTATAAACCTTGTGGCGGCGCTATTCCAAAGGAAATGATCGATGAATATAAGATTCCTGAATCAATAATTCAGAGACGTTTCGATTCGATTAGTTTACATCATGTCGAAAAAGATGTTACTCTTGAGCGGAAAGGAGAGGGTGCTGTCTTATGGCGTTCTGATTTAGATTTTTTCCTAACGCAACGTGCCTGCCACAAGGGAGCTCGACTTGAAGAATTAAATACGGTTCTAAATATAAAAAAAGATGCTGATACCTTTTATATCACTACTAATAGGGGTGAATACAAAAGTAATTGGCTTGTGGCTGCTGATGGCTCAAATTCTACCGTCCTGCGAATTTTTAATTGGAAAAGATTTACTCCTGATGAGATTGCATTAACAATAACACACGAAGTGGAATTACCAGAACAAATTATCGAGGATCGATTAGGATCCGCAAATCTCCATATCTTTTTTGGGAAACAAATAATGGGGACGGGCTATGGTTGGCTTTTTCCAAAAAAACATACAGTAAGTGTGGGATGGGGCTGCCAACTTAATGAAATAACGAAATCTACTAATCAATTCCAATCATTTCTTGATTTAATCCATGATCAAATTAAAGGCGGAAAATTAGAACGGAAGGCTGCTCATCTTGTGCCAGTCAGTTCTCGTCCTTGTTACAGCGATCATATAATTGCGGTTGGCGATGCCGCTGGATTTGTAGATTCTCTAAGCGGTAAAGGGATTATTTATGCCGCTTGGTCTGGTTTAATCGCAGGACAAGTTTTAAAGACCACCCTAAATAAAAATACTCTAGATAAATTTAAAGAATTGTATGAAACTAAGTTAAACAAAGCGTTTCTGAGTGTTTTAAAGGCTAAACGGAATATTCAGCAAGATGTATACAGTTCGGATGAAAATATTCTGCATTTTATGAAATTATGGCAGAATCACCATTCTTCAGAAATAGCCCTTAGTCTTTGGAACAAATAATGAAGGAATCTAAGTGGACGAGAAAGTTTCTCATATCGAAGACAAGATCGAAAAAGGTAGAGAAAAAAGAAAAAGATCTGAGGACCAAAGCGTCGTTGAAAGTGTTTTCGATACGGAAACATTGAAAGTCATTTATGATCTTTATAACCGGAAAGTTTTGGATGAAATCGGGTTCGTTATATCGACAGGGAAAGAGGCAAATGTGTATTATGCAGTTGGTCCTCAAGGAGAAGATTTCGCGGTTAAAATTTATCGTATCAAAACAGCCGAGCCGCGATTCATGTGGCCTTATGTGATTGGAGACAAGCGGTTCAAGAAAATAAAACGCAAGACCCGAGACCTTGTCTTTACTTGGGCTGAGAAAGAGTATAAAAATTTGAGCCGAGCTAGAGACATAAACGTCCGCGTTCCGACTCCCATCGCTGTTCGTAAAAATGTTCTCGTTATGGAATTTATAGGAAAGGACGGCAATCCTGCGCCCCTCCTAAAAGATTGTAACCTTAAGCATCCACAATCAGTTTTCGATATCTTAATTGAATATGTGCAACTACTTTTCCAAAAAGGCAACTTAATTCATGGTGATCTCAGCGAATTCAATGTCATGTTTCTCGAGGAACCGGTAATTATCGATATATCTCAAGGTGTTTTAACAGATCATCCAAATGCAAAGGAGTTTCTCCTAAGAGATATAAAGAATTTGTTACGCTTTTTCTCTGTTTATAAAATAAATTTACCATCACTTTCAGAAGCTTATAAATACGTCACAGGATTGGATTTGAATGATGTCTGAGGAACATATCAAAATTCCAATGGAACGAATTGCGGTCATCATTGGAACCGATGGTGAAATAAAAAAGAAAATAGAAGAAGAAACCCAAACCTCACTAGAAATCGATAGCACTGAGGGCTTAATCCACATTATAAATAAGCCCGAATCGGAGAATCCTCTTGCGGTTTGGAAGGCACGAGATATCGTAAAAGCGATTGGTCGCGGATTTAGTCCAGAAAGGGCGCTCCGCTTGGTAGATGAAGAAATTTTTTTGGAGATTATCGATTTAGAATCATTTTTTGGAAGAAATGAAAAGGCTATCAAACGAGTTAAAGGAAGAATCATCGGTGAAGCAGGAAAAACCAGACATTTAATTGAAGAAACAACTGGAGCCGCCATTTCTGTTTATGGGAATACTGTCTCATTAATAAGCGACTTAGATGCTAGTAAAATCGCCAAAAAAGCTGTGATGATGTTAATCGATGGACTCTCTCATAGCACGGTTTATCAATTCCTCTACAAAAAACGGCGTGAATTGAAACAAGAACGTACCAACTTGTGGAAACCAGCGCCCACTTAACTACCTCCTAGTGCATAACGAAAACTATATATCATTCAATTAATTTTTCATTCTATACATTAGTAAAAAACTTCACAGCCGCCGTCTAGCCGCCGTAACAATCAACTTCGATTGTAGCGACAGCACAGTTAGGTAGTGCGACGGACTGTTAATTCTCGGAACGAAAAACAGAAATCCGTCGGTCGTAGGTTCGAGTCCTACCGGCGGCGCTATTTTTCAAAAAAGCCTCGGTAGTGTAGACCGGTCAAGCACTTAGGACCTTCACTCCTAAAACCCGGGTCCAAATCCCGGCCGAGGCACTATCTAATTTTGAATGTGAAACATATTTCCTCATTTCCTTAAACCTATTGATCTCCCCTTCAATTCCAAGGTTTGAATCAAAAAAAATCAAACGTTGAATCAAAAAAGTTTTGAAACAAATAAATGAATAATGAATTTGAAATAAGCCAAGGTGATTTAGATGGAAATTTCCCTTACTAAGATATTAACTCAAATGGCATCATTGATTTCTGCATTATCTAAGAAGTTCCATATATCTATGGATGGCGCAAAAGAATTTTTGAAACTTTCAATTATTCAGTGGGCCAAAACGCATTATAAGATTCAAACTTTCGAAAATTCGTTAAATGGAGGTCCAGAACTTCTGAGAAAATTAGAAAATGATATTTTCCATTGGAAAATTGACGATTTCGATGAGGACGATTTTCAAATTATTGCATACTGCAAAAATATCCGTTAATTCATTAATAATGACAAATTATTGAAAAAATTAGCAGAATTTTTTTATAAGAAAAAAATAACATAATAGCAATCTTTTGGAGATAAAAATGTATAAAGTTGTATTTGTTACCGCACCTGAAAATGATAGCGGAAGGATCGCAAGAATTTTGGTCGAAAAAAAACTAGCCGCATGTATAAATGTAATATCTGTGCAATCAATTTATCGTTGGAATGAAAAAATTGAAGATGAAAGAGAGCATTTATTGATTATCAAAACTAATGAGTTAAAAATTGAACAACTTAAAGAAACAATCCAAGAAATTCATCCATATAAAGTACCTGAATGTATTGTTCTTCCTATTGAAGATGGCTTATCTGCCTATTTAAATTGGATAAGTGAGTCAACTTCATATTGAAAGTTAAAAGTGGAGTGTAAAATATTTGCAATTCGAATTTCTCACCTTTTTCCTTTTTTTATTTCTTTTTTGGTTTTGCTTTTATGGGATTGCAAAGCTCATCAAATTGGAAAAACATGGATGGGAAATTGGACCTCTCTGGTTTATGGCAAGAACCAAGCGCCTTAATCGCTTCATTAATAGAATCGCAATGCGATTTCCCCGATTTTGGAAGGTTCTAATGAATATTGGCATCGGTTTTAGTTTTGGTGGAATGATTTTCACGATGATCTGGTTAGGAATTAACCTTCATAAACTTATCACTGCCCCTGCCCCTGAATATGCGGTGGTCCCATTTATTCCAGGCGTTACGGTTACAGGGCCTATCCTTCTCTATATGATTCTTCCAATTGCCATAATTATGCTAGGTCACGAAATAGCTCATGGCATTGCTGCTCGAATCGATAGAATCACTGTGAAATCATCGGGATTTCTTGCATTTCTCTTTCTTTTCGGAGCATTCGTCGAAATTGATGATGATCAAGCCGCCAAAAAAAATCGACCCACGCGCCAGCGTATTTTTGCTGCAGGGTCATTCATTAATCTAATTATTGCATTTTTTTCCTTGATTTTCGTGGCAAATATGTATAAAATTGAATCTGGGGCATATCTCACTGATGTGATAAAAGATAGCCCGTCCTATACCCATCTTTACCCCCATGAAATTGTTATCAAGGTGAATGAGACCGAAATTATCGATCCAAGGCACCTAGTAACCGTCCTCAATCAATTCAAACCGTTTGAACCTGTGCTTTTCACCGTCAAAACCGAAAATGGTACCATTAGGAATTGTACTGTCATTCCTAGCTTCAATCGCACCGCAACTTTCACCCCATGGAGCACATTAGAAATGTATAATGGGAACCAAACAAACGGAAAAATTGACTCTCTCTCGAAGTTCGACCAAAATGGGATGATTCTTCAATCTAAAAATAACTTATTGAATTTTTCACTCGTCAATAATCTATCTAAATTAGGAATTCCTCTCATTAATATTACATATTTATTTGTAGATCTTGGTCTAAAGGCAAATATAAGTAATTTCTATTATGGTAATGTTTCAATCTTAAATTACATGAATTATAAGCTTAATTATAAACTCTTCTCGTTACTGAATCTGAATTTGACTTTAGGAGTTAATCTAACAGGAAATATTTCAAGAGCAGCCGGTTATACATTACAAAATTATTTCAATGGTTCCAAGCTCAATATGAATTTTGTTTTTAATTCCTCAAATGAATTTAAAATTGAAATAAATTTATGTAAATTATATGTTCTTACAAATCAGAGTAAGGCTTATTTTGGGATTAATATAACAAGAGTCAATCCTGAAGCGCGAGAATTAGCCCTTATTTTTGGTCCCCTTGCGCCATATATTCAAAAGATGTTAAATTTTCTTTTTATATTCTCCTTTGCCGTAGGACTTGTAAATCTCCTCCCTATTCCACCATTTGATGGCGATAAATTGTTTGTTTCCTTGTTTGAAAAAGCCAAACCCGAATCCGATAGCTCTGATGCTTCAAAAAATCAGGCAAATGAAGATTCTAAAAAGAAAGTGCCGAAACCAAAAGAACCGTGGACTTGGAGAAAGACCGTAATTTGGAGTGTTCGCGGCATAGCAATTTTCCTCCTTATATCTAATATTGCCTTATCAATATACTTATTTAATATATTTACTCTATTTTCTAGTTTCTTCTCTTAGCTGGATCTAAATTTGACACAGTGTATGAAATGTGAAAAATTAGCGGTCTATTATCGCCCCTATTCTGGAGAACATCTTTGCAAAGGACATTTTATGGATTCTATTGAACAAAAAGTCGTTCATACTATTTCAAAACATAAAATGCTTCAAGAAACCGATAAAATTGGAGTTGGACTTAGCGGAGGAAAAGACAGCACAACTCTTCTTCACATTTTAAATAAAATTGAGCAAAATTTCCCTGAATCTTCACTCATTGCTATCACTATTGACGAAGGAATTGAAGGATACCGTGAAGAAGGGTTAAAACTTTCTATCCAAACGGCCTCTGAACTTGGAATTGAACATATTATCAGCTCTTTTAAGGAACTATTTGGATATACCTTAGACGAAATCGTCAAGATTGCAGCTGAAAAAACCGATAATGCCCATACACCATGTTTCTATTGCGGAATTTTGCGTCGTCGCGGTTTAAATCAAATCGCCCGGGAATTAAAGTTAGATAAACTTGCTATTGGGCATAATCTTGATGATGAAGCTCAAACAATATTAATGAATATCTTTCGTAGTGATATCAGCCGACTGGGGCGAACCAATTCAGATATAGATCAAACCCATGTCCTCTTTGTCCCGCGGATTAAACCACTTCGTGAAATTCCTGAACGAGAAATAACCGCCTATGCTTTTTTTCTTAATCTAAATTTCTATATCAGTACCTGCCCATATTCCATAGGAGTCCTTCGAGGCGATCTTGAACAAATGCTAAATGAAATGGAACAAAAACGCCCTGGAACAAAACACTCTGTCCTTCGCTCTGGTGATAAAATCAAGCAATTAATCCAAATTAAACAAGAATTGCACACGTGCCCCATATGTCATGAGCCCGCTACCGAAAAAATTTGTAAATTCTGCCAAATTTCACAGGAGCTTGACCTTTTTTCAGCGAAACACTCCTAATCATTACTATGGATGTCCTTTTCTAAAAGTTTTTAAGCATTGAAGGGTAAAATTATAGCTGATAGGCTAACTGGGTCGCTAGGGCTGACCTGAAGGTATTTCCGGACCGCAAATGCTCTATATGGCGGAGTGACAGCCGATCTGAGGCTCTCGGAACGGTTATGCGAGCTCTATCATGGCAGTGAGAATTCGCCCTATGGGATCGGCGGTGGATTGGGCTCCTTCTGAAGGGAAGGACGCTATTTTCCTCTAATGGACGAACCCAGCGAGGCCAGGGATGGAACAGCGTAAGTCCTAACGTTCGATGCTCATAAGATACGGGTTTGAGACCGGATAGAGAAGTTCGGTAATCGGGAAGGTGTCGAATATCGGGCCTATCACCTGGTATGCAAAACTTAACAAATCTTGACGGCGGTCAGCTTATTTTCGATGCAATATTGGAATAAGCTTTGTCGTTGCCGGTCTAAATTCTCCTGCTGTTTTTTGGTGGAAACCCGCGCATAAATTACGGTAGTATTGGCGTCAGGCTATTCCGGAACAGGTACTCCAGCTACGCGTTCAAGTTCTTGTCTATCCACAAATCTATAACTGCCGATTCGAACTCCTTTTATATCTTTATCCATATACTTCCATATAGTATGCGGATGAAGTCCTAGATATTCACTCGCTTCTTTGATTCGTACTAAGACCATCAATTATGGTATTTTACATAAAGATATATAAAGCCCCCAAAAACTGTTTCAACCTCCTTTTTAATAGAAAAGTTTGGCTTAAAAAAAGAGAGTGGCGCCGAGAGAGGGATTTGAACCCTCGAGCATTCAGCCGCAAAGCATTAAACTCTGCAATTGCTGCACGGACTTAGCAGGCCCGCCTTAGGTTAGAAAATATCTTGATTTCCAAATTCCTACCTGGCTGGAATATCTCGGCTGTCTCGTTATTATGCCATTTGACTCTAAAATCCCATTAAATTTCTCAACAAATTCCTATAATGGGTATGGTCTGCAAAACAATAAGTCCTCATCCGCTTATTTAAATTTTTCAGAGCCGTTGGTAAAGCTGATAAAGAATGATAGCAGCCGTTCCAATGGTTCCAATATCCGCTGGGACCTCAAGATATGTGTCAATTCCATATTGTAATTCCAATTTGGAAAGCCCTGGCTCACTTCCCCCAAAAAGTAAGACCACTTTTTTCTGTTCATTCAATTTTTGAACTAGATCATCAGGATCAAATTTATGTTTGGCGTAAGGTTGGGGAGCTATCACATAAATTTCATCGGGAACTAATAATTCTATCATATCCGGAATATCCTCTACGTACAGTAAATTTTTTCCTTCTTTAAAAATCAATTTTTGCACTTGAGGCACGCCCTGCATCGCTGCCGATCCTACGGCTTTGGAAATGATTACTGTTTTTATGCCAAACCCCATTAATACTTGTACTGCTTCTTTAATTTTCTGGATGCCTGTCACATTGTGTATAGCTACGTATAGATTGTCAATCATAATCTATAACCTTCATATTCTTCTATTTTGCACGTTCTCATTCTTTTTTAATGCTATAGATCACATCTTTTTATTTTAATTTAATATAGCATAATTTCATAACATTTGTACTATTTGTAATTTTTAATCTTTTATCATTTGACGTGATTTCATGACCTGTTATTTCAAATATTTGCAGGAAATCTTTCAAATAGCGGGAATTGAAGTAACCCCCGAAAATAAACGAGAACTCGATAAGGTAATTCACAGCCTGGTTCATGTGAAATATAAAAATTGTTCTTCGACTTGGAAAGCGGTGAAAAAAATCCTTGCAGAAAATGAATCCGATTTTATTTCTCGGTTAAAGGAAGCTTGGAATAAATAAATATCTCAAATTTCTTATTTTTTTGGTTGAAGATGCGTTAGTTTAAATTTCAAAATTTCAGCATTAAGATAATTTTATTCCAATTTAGCAAAACTGGATTCCAACACTTTTACGGGATCATAATTGACCTTCAAACCGAGCAATTCGACCTCTTTACACATTTTATTGAGCGTATTTAAATCTCGCTCAAAATTTGACTGGCTATAAGATTTGATCCACTTGCAGCTATCCTCTTCAGAAGCTCTTGTAAAGATAGCTGTCCCATTATGCCAATACCACGACATTGGATAAAAATGACATCCCATCGGTCGTTTCTGACTTGCTTCAGCATTATCCCATATTAAACATTTCTTCTCTTGTTGAAATTTGCAGGCATAACCTGTCTTCCCTATATAATAATAGGTCTTTTTCCCATTTAAATAAATAGGATATCTTCTTGCCTGGAAATTTTTAAGTGTTTCCCATTCCCTATCTTTCCATAGCTCATCAAATCCAATTCCCAGCCCCCAATTCCTCCCACAACAATTTATCTTACACTCTGAGCAATCATAGGAGACAAAAAACTCCTCTTCAAATCTAGAGGGCTTTTGCGTTGATGGGATTTCATAAATTCGGTTGCGATATTTGATTTCAAGTGATTCATCTATAAAAGGAAAATACATTGCCACATAGCCGAGCACAAAACCATCTGTCCCCGCAGGGTCTGTGAGCGTATATCTCCGGAGTCTCATAAGCGCAATCTTCCTGATAATTCTCCTTAACTCATCTTTTATCTTTATAGGAAAATAAATGAATCTTATAAAATAAATGAATCTTATAATTTTGACAGAATATTCTGCTTAAAATATTGACTGTTCTAAAAACAAAAAAATGTGGGAATAAATCCCTATTAGGATAATTTACATTTTGTACTTGGCTTTAATCTCTTTTTCAGCTTTTAACCAGTCAGAGAGTTGATCTCCAGGCGCCTTTGTCTTTATTCTTTCTTGATAAATTGCATATGCACGTTTTCTAATCTCATCTAAAAATTGATTTAAATCTGGCTTCTTTCCTGGAGCTGCAGCTGGTTTTGCAGGTGGCTTTGATACTGGTTTTTTAACCGGTTCTGGTTCTACTTCAGGCTCTTCTTCAGGTTCTGCTGCGGGTTCTTCTTCAGGTTCTTCTTCTTCTTCAAACGGATATGGCATTTTGCTTTTCTCCTCTTAATTAATTTTTATCGGTTTTAATATGTAAAAGAATAGGGTATATAAAAATCTTTTATCTCACATCCCAAAAATTGCCTATATTTATTAAATTGACTACCCCTGTTTCCTAATAGAGCCCTGACTTGAATAGCAATAAATTCGTTTGAGGAAGATTTAAATGAAAATTTTACAATTCGAAAAATTGGGAGATCCTCTCCGTGTTTTGAAACTTGAAGAGGTTCCAGACCCTCAACCAAGTCCCAATGAAGTTAGAATAAAACTCACTTATCGTACAATCAACCCCTCCGACCTCTACTTCATAAATGGTGAATATGGCCTTAAACCCCGGTTTCCCGCTACACCAGGATTTGAAGGGACAGGTTTTATCGATACCTTGGGAGCGAATATAACAAATTTTGAAGTTGGTCAGAGAGTCATTCCTTTCGGGATTTCTGGAACTTGGAAAGAATATTTAATTGCCAAACCAGGCGAGCTAATCCCAATCCCCGATGCCCTTCCCGACCAAACTGCCGCCCAGCTTTTAATTAATCCCCTAACCGCATTCATTCTTTGTACACAGGAACTTACCCTACACCATGATAATTGGCTTCTGCAAACCGCCGCGGGCTCCACTCTCGGACGAATAGTATTGCAATTGGCGACTTTGAAAGGATTCAAAACCCTTAATTTCGTTCGACGCCGCGAACAGGTCGACGAGTTGCAGGAATTAGGGGCTGATGCCGTGATTTGCACGGAGGATAAAGACATCCTTCAGCAGGTTATGCAAATAACTAAGAAAGGCGCTCATGCTGGCATTGATTCTGTGGGCGGGAGAACTGGATCTCTTGCATTCCAGTCACTGAGGCCCGGTGGAACCCTCATTGTTTATGGATTGCTTAGTCGCGAATTAACTCCCATTAATACCCGCGATATGATCTTTAAGCAAACGGCTATTCGCGGGTTTTGGCTCAACGGTTGGTTCAGAGGGACGCCTGCCGATAAAATTTTTGCGACCTTCAATGCATTAATGGAATTGGCCCTCCATCAACAAATCATTCCCCCGGTCGAAGCCGAATACGATTTAACCGATTTCAAAGCAGCTATCGAGCATTCCATGCGCTCCGGCCGACATGGTAAAGTTCTGCTGCGAAGTTAAGTGGTCTACTCAGACTCGAACTTTAAATTCTTTCTTTCTCTATACTTGCATCCCCCTGCAAGTAAAGAATAATCATCACAACCCCAAAGACGATCCAACTCCAGATTTGGGCAATCCATGGATTCATTATCAGAAAAAGCGCTACATCAACTAATTCTTTCACTAAGAACGCTAGCATAATGTTAAATATCATTAGTGACTTCATTTACCTTAGCTCCTTATCGTGAGAATCAAAAGAATATAAGAGAATGAAATTTAAAAACTTTTATAAGTCATTCTTACTGAAGAATATTCTCACCCTTGAAAGTAGACTCCATTTAACTCTTGCAGGTAAAAAGTAGATCATTCGGGTGAACAGTTTTGAAACTGTTAGCTTCGGCAAATTTTAGCCTTACTTCTTACTCTTCTTAAGAGTCCCTTGGATTTCCAGCACAATCCCTAAGATTTTTTCGGTATCAAAGTAAGCAAACATGCGATCGCCGAATACTATACCCGAATGGACTACCTCATAGCCCAACTTCTTTAAATGATCTATTTGCGCTTCCACGTTTTCCACCGAACAACTTATATGCTGAAGTCCCTCTTTGCCTTGATCTAAAAATTCCTTATAGATACATTCTCCCTCAATTAATTGAATCAGTTCTATTTGTATTTTGAAAGCCCGACTAAACCCTATTTTCAAGATTATCTCCGTTTCTGTTCCTCTATAATTCACCTGCCCTTGAAAGGGCGGCATAAAATTAAACTTTGGCATATTAAAATACATTTCCAATATTCTGGCTTGCTGCTCTATATCTTTATACACGTAGCCGAATTGATCTACCTTCAAATTATTTAAATCCAGCTTTGACTCGCTTTCCATTTTCATCATCTCCCTTACTTTTTGGCACTTATTACCTTTCTCTATAATTGTTATTTATTCTTTATTTTGAAACTGTTAGCTACGGCGGTCTATAAAAAGGATATTCCCCAGAGAATATACCCTTAAAGAAATTAAGAGGACTATTTAAAAAGGATTTTCGACTGTTAAAGAAAATTTCAGAAAATCAGTTTCGTTTTCGGTAATGATGATGGGGATTTTATGTTCAAGCATGGTCGCAGCAAGAATTGCATCGAAAACCTCCCCGCCTTTCAAATTGTGTTGGGCTGCCAATTCCAGTCCGACCTTAATAACATTCAGATCAGGAACAAGTTTTTTGGCGTTAGATTTATATAAATTGAGAGCCTTCTTACAAGCTTCAGGAGGAGAAAGCGGAATGCTTACGCGTTTGGTAATTGCAGAATAGAATTCTAAGATATTTTGAGTGCTAATTACATATTTCCCTTTAATCAAATCTAAGACGATGCTTTTTGCCCTCAAGTGATATGGTGAATCCTTGTTATAAGCATGAACCAGAATATTAGTATCGATCAGTTTCATATAATTCTTCTCGAGTAATTCTTTTTGGAATTCCTAACGATAAACCCTCTTCAAGGTCTTTTATTGCATCGTGATTTGAATTATCAGGAGTTATTAATTGCACTTCCAATTTATTGCCCGATTGCTCCACTATAATTTCTTCATTGTCATGGAACTGGAAATTTTTTCGTAAACGAGGGGGAATTTTAATATACCATGAATTCCCTATTTTTTTGATTTTCGATTTTTCCATGATATTAATTAGTTAATTCTTCCCTTAAAAGTTAACTCTTACAGAGATCGGCCATCTTAAACAAATCTGAGAGAGAAAATGTGATCTAAGGTGAAGTACCAAAAAATAGAAATAAAATCTATCATACTTAAGTTTAAGGTATAGAATCATAAATTCTTAGAAAATTATTTGTTAAAGTAAAGATTTTGTATTAATTTCAATTAAAAAATTCTTAGAGTTAACTTAAGCGGCCTAAGAAGAGGTGATAAAGCACTAATTTTGAGCCCAGCATATCTTTTAAGATTTTTATAGGATTTTAAATTAAATCAAAATAACAATTATACAAAATTTTTTTAATAAGAAAGAGGGAAAAAGGAAGGGTGAAGCGCGATTTATTCCCAGAAGCATTGGCAGATGCCCGAGTCGGAGCTTTTTACGGCGGTGCAGAGTGCAGAGCAAGGCTTAAGCCAAGATCAAGTGGAAAAGCGGTTGCTGCAGTATGGACCGAATGAGATTGGGAGAGGGAAAGCACGGTCGGGCGTGGGGATCTTCCTGTCGCAGTTCAGAAGTCCCCTGGTCATGTTGCTGGTCGTAGCGATTATCGTAGCTATCGGTCTCCGGGATTTTCCGGATGCGATCATTGTTAAATATTGTCCTTTTAAATTTCTTATGAGATCTAGATAATAATTGTATAAGTTTATATAATAGGAGAACTATTGGGAAATTGAGAGATGAAAAAGATGGCGACCCAAGAAGGAAGCAAGGTATTACATGAGCCCAAATTGGATACAATTCTTATGGTGGAGAAGGCGATCAAAGAGGCGAGGGATTATCCAACAAGAGTAGAATTATGGAAGTCATTGCCAAGAAAAATTCAGTATCAAACATTCAAAAGGATTCTGGAGTATTTAGAAGCTTCCAATAAAATAACTTTTAATGGAAAAGCTATTGTATGGTGCGCAGTAGATAATCAAAAACTGAAGAATTTGCTAAAAACAGCAGTGAAAGTCCGTTAAGTTGTTTTATAACCAAAGCGCCTATCATATAATTTATGATTTAAGAAAATCTCAATGATGACTACTTTGGATCCTTCCTCATTTGCGATGAGAGTATAACATAGTCTTCTTATTTTATCCAATTGTAGTCGATAAAGATTATTGATACCATATTTATCAATATAATACTTAGGGATTTGTTCCTTTTTTATTCTATTTCCAGCGAACATATTATTTTGTAATGTGTCAAATGCCTTATCAATTACTGCTTTAAGTTCGGTTCCTTCCTTTAAGTTTATGTATAATTCATTTACTGTTCTTGCAAGAAGGACAGAAATTGGCATGTGACGTCGCGTCGTTTCTTGACTCACTTATTTGGCATTTACTATTTATATTTTATATTCACTATTTAAGATTCTCAATTGGTTTTTTTGAAATTTAGAGTTTAAATGAATATCAGTCTGCTTTCTATTTCTTGGAGGAAGGCATATAGGGGTCATCCTGGTGTAAAAGCCGATCATTAGGCGTATTTTAGTGCTTATTTTTTTTATTGAATGGATTTATT
>Ga0315310_10000956_pt1 | contig 18182 bp, 17 predicted proteins | sample TDP5_MG_FD_203630 | JGI IMG/M metagenome (GOLD analysis project Ga0315310, IMG submission 203630) | Freshwater sediment microbial communities from Lake Towuti, South Sulawesi, Indonesia - TDP5 | ecosystem: Environmental > Aquatic > Freshwater > Lake > Sediment | place: Indonesia: South Sulawesi... | reverse complement strand
GATTATTTTGATACTGCTATTTAAATCCATAAATCAAAAAAAAAGAGATTGAGACAAATTTGCAATTATTATTAGAGCACTTCCTCAAAGAAGGTCTTAATCTTCTGTCGAACATCCTTTGAGGTGACTTTTCTGGGATCCATAGTATCCACCTCGAATAATAAGGTTGGAATGCCCGTCTGCCTGTATAATTCCTCTTTTATGAGACTTCGCCTTTGCTACGAATATGTTTCTTTGAACGTAGAAATTTACATAAATCGCAATTTCAATTCTCTTTCATGAACCTTGCATCGCAATACAAAAGTCTCACAATTATTTAGAAAAACGATTTTAAAAATAACAAATGATAATTGCATCGAAAATTTAAAACTTTTTTTTCAAAAAAAAATTTTTTTAAAAAAATTTTTAAAAATTGGAACTGTTGGAAAGTTCTTATTTATTTTGGGATATTTATTGAATGTTTTATGAAATAATCACTTCTATTTTAATTTAATAATTTGATATTCATTAAAATCAGTTGATAGACAGAATAACTCTAAATCATTTCTCGTTCATTTATGGAGGGGGTTTAAAAAATTTGAAGGTTTTAGCGCGATCTATTCCTCGTCTTTTCCGTTCCAGAAGCCAGTTAGCTGAAGAATTTTTTTCACATCTTCCTTAAGAACAGTAGTATAAAAGGGGTTATCACGTCCTAGATAGAAACAACTCCCATGTAAATTTTCCACGACATTGGAAACCAATTCCACTAATCGTCGAATATTTGGATCGGTAGTTGCTAATTGAGCAAGAAATTCTCGCCGATCCCCATGTGCTTCGGCGGTCCCTTTGCGTACAAATTTCCCATGTTCTTGTAGAAACTTATCGACGGCTTCTGTGACCGCAAGCCAGCCCTTTTCGCAGGCTTGCCGTTTCTTGAGGGGATCATCCTTGGCGCGTTCTTTCAGGGCTTCTTCATAGATTTCTTGAGGAGTTGGTTTCTTCATCATTTATATAATATTGGTTTAAAAATATAGAGTTTTCGTTTCAGAAAATTTTATTCCTACAATTTCCTTTAAAGATAATTCAGTATTGGTTGCAAATATATAATTAGAAACGATTCAACATCATCGCGTTCTTTTGAATTTTCTATTTCAATATATTTAACAGTACATTTCCCAAGAAAAATATTCTTGTCTTCTTGTCTAATAATTCCAAGTTTTTCGATCATTTTATTTAATTCATTGGAACTATCAGTATGGTAATGATCATACATCCGCATAGATATATGCCCCTTAGTTCCTACTCTACCAGCTTGCCCAACATATATAGGTTCCTTATAATTAGGATGGAATAATAAATAAACTCCCCTCTTTGAATGTTCATTCTCTTTTCCTGAAGATGTTTTAATATCTTTAATATAGTATTCTTTGGATTGAAAAATTGTCCTTAATTTATTTTCAAAGTATGTATGTCTATCCATATACTTATCAAATGAAAATCGTCCATCTTCTATTTTGGTGCCTCTTTTCATTATACAATCACTTTGCCTTCCGAGCTCAATTTTCCATCCTTCACTAAAGCCTCTAGCCAATCATATATTTTTGGAGGATTTCAGTCCTACTTTTTTGAAATGATATCAACAATTTCGTCAATAATTTTTCCTGCAAGCCCACCAGAAAGCACATTTAACGCCTCCTTGAATGCACCCATCAAGCACATCTTCAATTTATCTTTCTAATCTTTTTGGAAAGCGATGCCCCATTCTGCCTTCTTTTCAAGGGCTCCTCTGATTTTTCGCAGGAAATCAATTATTTTATCCTGATCCCATTTATTCTTTTTAATATTTTCAATTATTTTATTCAATATATCTTCTGGAGATTTTCTTTCTTTTTCTAAATAATCCATTAACTTATTTGCATCTTCATTATCAATTATTTCTTTTGTGGATTCATCTATTTTGTCAATAATTTCTTTTTTCAATTTAGTAAACTCTCTAAGAAATTCCCTTTGTAGTTCTTAATAGGTGGCAAAGTTCTCAACAATTATTTCAGATGTTTTTTCAATTTTTATTTTTAGAGGTTCTTGTATTATAGAAGATTCAGGAAACAGTTCCGCTTCAACGATTTGACTTGAGGGAGATTCAATTTGGGCAAATTTAAAGTCGATTAAAACAAATTCGTCATTAGAATTTAATTCATATTTGATTATATTTATATTCTGTAAAAATTTTAATAATTTTAACAGAATACCTCTGTTGATCGAGATTTTTAAATAATCTGCGATTTCCTTGGTTATAAATTGAAATGTAAATGGTTCATTGAGAGTGATCTCTCGTTTGAAATACGCTAATAAGGTATTTAAGAGATCAGATCATTGAATCTCGCTTTATTTGATCCTATTTAATTAATGGCTGGTCATGTCAAGATAGTAAGTCATAATACTTTCTTTGAAACCTTTGAAAAGTTTACTGACGCCTTATTTTCATTCCTAAAGCAATTATCTTTTCCTTCTGCTTCTCTTTGTACATTATGCGGAAATTTTTAATGCAAGATATTTAAATTAAACCCGCAAATTTAAGTATTACCTGATTTAATAATATTAACCACTATATAATTACAATACCTTGAATAACTTTAGAGAAAAGGGAAGAACTTTATGAAAGATAAAATAACAGTTAATTAAGGAATTATCTATTCAATTTTGTCTATATTATTAGTAATTGTAACTGTTTTTTCTTTTTACTATGATATGGTTTTAATTCCATTTATTGTTACAAGTTGTATTTTTTTCATGATTTTTTATCTATCAGATACAGGTACTCTTTCCGGGCACCTTGGATTCTATTTTGGAATTCCAGCTTATGCTATTGGTATAATTTTTGGTATTTATGTAATTTATAACATTCTTTTTTCTATAGTACTAATAATATCGAGTTCTACCATGGTTTTTGGAATCCTTTTATTTACAAGAATTTTTTCTGAAAAATTGGCTAAAGAAGCAATTAATAAGATTGAATCCCTTAAACCGAAACTTATAGGCATTTCTAAATCTTATGATAAGATTAATTATAAAGTATGTGCAGATTTAATAGGATTGAAGAGAAGATCTTTACTAAATCTTGTTGCGGAAATGATTGCTAAGAAGGAATTAGACGCAACTATAGAAATGCCATTTTTTATTTTCCATAGTAACCAGGCCAAACCGTCTATACCCTCCGCCGAGCCTACAACTTCTCAACCTTTCCTTCAGCCTTCCTCTCAAGAACCAGGTCCGCCTTGTCCAGAATGCGATAAAGCAACAAGATTTATCGCACAATATAATCGCTATTATTGCGATTATTGTCAAAAATATATTAAAAATTCTTCTATATGAATGATATCTTAGTTAAGGACTATTGCTTTTTAAATCGAATCCAATTCTTTTTAATCCTTTGATAACATGTAGATAGAGTATGAGGGATTCCAGTTCAAGCTGAGTAGCCAGATGATGATTGATCTTTTGAAGTTCTTGAAAAATAATTAGAAAAATAATTAGAATCATTACTCCGCAAAAAGTACTTAGGTAAGCCAGCATGTTGGATAAGCAACTCAAGAAAAAGATTTTTTATCCCTTTTAAAATCTTTAGTTTTTGGACCTAATATTTTTTTCATAGTAACTTTACAAAACCACAACGGGCTGGCGCCGTTGAAATCGGAACTATGCTGCATCTATCGGGAAATAAATTTAGTCCACTAATACTTGGATATTCCAATTATCAAGCCGTGAAACAGGAACTGAATGGAATCGAGTTACCGCGACTGCTCAGCCTTTTGGAGCATGAACTGGTCGTTAAATTCTTATCCATTCCGGAACAACAACAAATATCTACTAGAATCGAAAAAATGCTTACTTCACCAAAAACTTTAATCTATCGGGGGGGTATTCTTCTGAAGAATTACAATTCAATTGGCACCTCGAAAATCTTGAAACTTTCAAAGTTAATGGTCATATGTATCGGATTTTACCGGATTCTGTATGGGATACCAAGAGGGAGCGGAATAGAATCAGGGGGGCTGTTGAGCAGTTCGCTCAAAACCACAATGGGCTGGCGCCGTTGAAATCGGAACTTATTGAAGAAGTTGGTTATAGTATTACAAGACATGAACAAAAGGTCTATGGGCGGGATTTTATGACTTTTATTCAGGGTCCGGGAGTACGGTCAACGTGGGACCTGAATTTTAAAGTGAAAGGAGAACCTTTGAAATTCATGGACCTGAGCGAACGCATGCGGTATTACTTAAAGCGGGGATTTAATACGGAAACGCTGGTACGCGGGATCTTTATTGGGTGGGCTAAGGAAAATGAATTTTCGTTTTCGGAGAAAAAACAGACAAATGTGGGACCGGGAAAATTAGAAATCGTCTGCGGAAGGAACAGGAAAATCGGGATCGATGTTACCAATACCCAGACCAAGGAAGTTGTGGAGCAAAAATGGCAGGATCGATCCTATTACCAGTACTTAGATGAATTGTGGATTGTCGTGGTTCGTGATGATTTCGATGCGAAGCAGTACCGGATCTGGAATCGCGAGTCTCCAGACAACGTAATTGTTATTGATTACCGCCAGCTTGGACCTTTCCTCAATGGCTTGTATAAAAATAGCACGCCTTTCACAATTCCGCCTGAGAAACGGCGTAAATTGGAGGCCTTGGCGAATTGCACAATTTATAATCGCGATGAAATCAAAGAAAAATTCAGACTTGGCAAGCCGTTAAAACCGGATCACAAACTTTCTGACTATTTTGATACTGCTATTTAAATCCATAAATCAAAAAAAAAAGAGATTGAGACAAATTTGCAATTATTATTAGAGCACTTCCTCAAAGAAGGTCTTAATCTTCTGTCGAACTACCTTTGAAGGGACTTTTCGGGGATCCATAGTATCTACTTCGAATAATAGCGTAGGAATGCCTGTTTGCCTGTATAATTCTTCTTTTATAAAAACACTGATTGCTGCGCTGTGCTTACACGACATATGGCCGCTGTAGATGGCGCAATCTGCTTTATATTTCTTCACTAGGAGAGATAAATAGTCCATATAGTATTCTGCGGGGCCTCTGGATTGGGCGCCCATGGGCATATCGAGAATAATCTTTGCGAGTCCTTCAAACATGCTCTCTTCGCTGGAGAGGTCGGCGGGTTGGGCGAGGTTGTATCCCATCAAATCTTGGACGACAACTGCGCCGAATTTACGTCCCATCCAATCAATGAACATCAATAAATCCCAGAAGATGGGGATGTATATCCAGACGACACGGATTTTTTCCTCGATTTGATTCATTTCCCATAGGGCGCCGGTCTTGCGTTTCACCATATCGGCGGCTTTATCGCGAAACCATTGGCAATAATCAACACATTCTTGGGTACCGGCGGAGGTCGTCAAGGTCAGATAGGTAGTGATGGTAGTTATGCTCGGTAAAGGCGCGGGGACGGCGGTCATGAGTTCATTGATATCTAAAGTCAGTTCCCGAGCCTTATTAGAGAGTTCCATAATGGATTTCATCTTTTCAGGATCATATTTGAGCCCGAAATTTTTTTCAGCCCAAGGTATTATACCCTTGACCTGTTCGGCAAAATAGGGCACAGTTCGTTCATCGTAGAATTTGGATTCCGGATTGTGCGCCCAATACGGGACATCTAATGTATATGTAGGAATTTTGTACCAGTTCTGAATAACTTGGTATAATATATTTGTGGAATCACAGGGTTGCGAAGCATAAACGAGACCATCTGGCTTTGGAGCTTCATTAGCCATAAGAGCGCCAATCCAAACTTTTTGAGCATTGCATTGCTCCGGGGCTATTCCGTTCTCCTCTGCTAAATCAATATATTTTAAATGTTGATTTCCCCACATCGAATTTCCGACTGAACCCGCTTCTTGCCACATCGGATATGCGTCTAATGCGTGAATAATTTCAGGAGGAAAACAAAAGTTGTACATAAGTTTGGTTTTTCCTTCGGCTTCTGCTGTATAGATATTTAATAGATAGTTTTTCAGGATTCGAAGAAATTGTGGATTCAGAACCTGTTCAGTTTCAGTCTGCATCATAGTGTTAATCAAATCTTCCATTTTAGCTAAATATCCTATAAGGGTATCAAACAGCGGATATTTTTTCTCAGTTTCGACCATACTATCACCTCAATACCTCAATGAATGCTTGTGAGCGTGTTTTCATCTGTCCAATACCAGAGATGATATAGTCGCGCTCTAAAGCGAGGGTGGGCACACCCAATTCTTTCAATTCTTTTTGCAGCATGTAAATTTCGCCCGACCAGAGATCGCACATAGTCATTCGCTCGAAAACCACGCCATCGACGAAGTATTCCTTAATCATATCCTTAATTATTTTTAAGCGGACGTCATGCCCTGCGCCTTCATCGAGCATGCGAGGACAAGGCGATTTTAAGAGGTACCGCTCCGTTAAGGCGTCAAGGGACGCTTGATCCTCTTTCACGTTGTACATAAAGTATTTCGAGCCGAAGCAGTGGCTATCAGCGACGACAAGGCAGCCGCTATCCTCAATTATTTTAATGTATTCAGGATTATCCACGAGACTTCCAACCACCATGACGCGAGGAAGTCGATTATAGCCATCGTGTTCTTTCAATTCTTCCAGTAATTCTGTAAGTAGAGGATTGAAGGCATCTTTGGGCATTGACATACAAGCCGTCATCACCGCAGCTACCTCGTATCCTTTAACTTTGGGGGCTTCCTCTTTCCGAAGGTCATAGAGGGCTGTCAGGAGATTCCGGGTAGTATTATGAATTTGTATCGCATTCGTGAGATCCTCATCAGAAATAGTCACCTGAAAGTGGGATTCGAGGTGTCTAATGAGGCTGACCAGTTCCTCCCGAAACCATTTCATCGCGAGCGCATCGGAGCGGTGGGGGATGCTGAGAAAATGATAGAAGGGAGGTTCATGACGTAAACGCCAGTTGTCAAACATCCGACGCACATGATCGCAGGAATTATAGGCGATGATGCCATCCAAGAACTCGAGTTTCCCGTTTAGCACCATATCTAATAAATAGCGTACGAAAGGGCAATTTAAATGGGACATACAGGCATCAGCTAATGTTGATTCGTTGTGTCCCCGGGCAGTTATACGTATAGGTAACAGATTTGCGGCGTAAAAGATTTCTTCTGGAACATACGAACAGAGATAGCCTATTACTTTTTTAGTCTCTTTCCATTCATTTATCCAAGCATTGGGTAATTCATTAGCTTCAAACATTTTATCTAATGCTGTCATAATTTTACCCTCACAAAAAAGGGATTAGGCAAGGCGAGAATTCACGAATTCAGTAATATCCATGAATTCCAGAGTCGATCCGGTCGCCTTAATGGCGTCCATAAGATTTCTTTTGCAGAGGGGACAGGCAGAAACAAGGATTTGAGCGCCAGTTTCCTCGGACTCTTTGATACGTTCGGAAGCAATTTCTATAGCCCAATCTTTGAACCCAGATTTGACACCGCCACCTGCACCACAGCACCATGCATTTTCTCTATTCCGTTTCATTTCAACTAGTTCTACACCAGGAATACTTTGTAAAATCTCACGTGGGGAATCATAAATCCCGCAATGCCGTCCAATATGGCAGGGATCGTGATACGTCACTTTGACGGGCGGGGCGTCTTCCTTGAATTGGAGTTTGCCCTCTTTGATGAGCTTCACAATGTAATCGGTAACATGGAACAGCTCAAATTCTGGTTCGGTTCCAAGCAAGGGAAAATAGTCTTCCTTAAAGGTGCGATAACATCCTGCACAAGAAAAGACAACTGTTTTAGCGCCAGTATTCTTTATCATTTCCATATTGTGTTCTGCCAGTTCTCTAACGAGTTTTAATTGCCCAGTCCGAAATAAGGGAGAGCCACAGCACCATTCTTCTTTCGAGACTGTCATATCGGTATTCGCCTTCTTCAATAATTCGATCATGTTTGTGGCAATTTCGGCTTCACGATAGGAGGAGGTGCACCCTACGAAATAGAGCACGTCTGCCGTGTCTTTGAGCTCAAAGGCGTCTTTCACCCAAGCTGTGCGTTCGGCGTGGAGTTCTTTATAGGGATTATGGTCCGCCGCAATGTTTTCCTCAAACGCTTTCTGACTTTCTAATGGTCCGAAGCCCTGATTGACTGCTTCTGCCCGCAGTGCTTCAATAATTTCAAGCAGGTGGTCATGGACCTCTAGTTCGCACTGCACGGTGCAGCTGCCACAGGTGGGGCAGGCAAATATCTTCTTGACAATGGAATCTGAGAACTGGAGGTGCCCCTCAAGAATTCCGTGGGCGATAAATACTTTTCCAGATGGCCAGTAACTCTCCAATTGACCCCGTTTGCCTCCAGGACATGAATCAAAATATGTACCCGTTGTGTATTTACAGGTACTACAGTGCACGCACGCATAGATCCATTCACGCAGACTTTCTAATGCCATTTTTTCTCACCATTTAATCTAATAAGGCCCAGCGATCCGGGTTCATAATGCCGTTGGGGTCTAAAGTGTTGCGGATTCTTTTGGCGAGTGCAAGCCAATTGGGATCCAAGACATTCTGGACTTTTTTCGCAGCCCATGCAGGGCATTTATAGGGAATTGCACCAAGCGGAAGGGTTGCATCTACTAGTTCTTCCAACAGTTTTCGGACTGTTTCGGCTTCGCCAGGAACCGCTTTATTAAAAGGTATTAGAAACCGAACTACGACGAAATGCCCGCCATCCATCATTTTGACGAATATACAGGGCTCAAATCCGTAATCCTGCATTATTTTAGTGCCCGCTTCATAGCTTTTGCGCCAATTATTTGGATTCATATAGGTTCCAAGCCATGACATGCCGACACCTTTCTTATCACTGCTTCTGAATTCGAAGAAAGGCGGCAGATTCGAGGGGAGGTCGATATATTCTAAAAACTTCTTAGGGGCGGCAAGCTCAGCAGGAACGATTTGGATGTTTTCACCTGTATCCTTCTTAATATCAGTAGCAAGGTCTGTCAGGATCCGTTCCTTGTTTTTAATATCCTTCTTATCATTTGCAAAAAGCATTAATAGTGACAACATGAGAGGTTCATCGTCACGGATTTCCCGCAGGGGGTGTTTCATGCCTATCATCATCAAAACAGTGGAGTAGCTTAAGCTAAGTTCACCGTGAATCAGATCCATTCTGGAGAGTCGTTTATAGAGTTCTTCGGCGGCATTCATACCAAATGAGACAGCTCCGTATAGAACAAGCTCTGGAGGCTTGGGCAGAACTTTTACGGCGCATTTTGTGACAATGCCAGTCATGCCCTGCCATCCAACGAATAACCCCGTCATATCAGGCAAGGGGTACTTCATATTCCAATGGTCAGAGGTAGCACAAGAACCAATCTTTGTAATTTCGCCAGTTGGGAGTACTACTTCTAAACCAGTAATCCAATCACCCATACAACCCCATCGAAAGCTGAATTCGGTTAATCCTTCTAGTAAGGCATTCGCAGTTACAGAAGTAAAGGGGGGAGATAAGGCGTAGGAATAGATGAAATCGGGATAATTCTCAGTTAGGTATTTTTTTAAATGACCGAAAGTAACGCCTGGTTCTAGTAGAACATATTTGGATAGGGGGTCTAGCTTCAGAATTTGATTCATTCTTTTTAAATCTACGACCATGCCGCCACGATGCGTGGTAGTTAAGCCACCAATATTCGCAGCAGAAATATATGGTATTACAGGAATTTTATTTTCGTTGGCAACATAAAGTAATTTCTGGATTTCTTCCGGAGTTTTCGGCATGACGATAGCCTCAGGATTCCCTGCGGGCTCTTCTGTCATATCATATGAATAGATATAAAGATCCTCAGGATCGGTGCTAACGAAATCTTCACCTACTATTTTCATTAATTCAGACGCAATCTTTTCATCAATCATATTTTCACACTTATCTCATTACTTTGAGTAAAATAATAATCGGATTTGATTAGCAAAGTTGATTAATATATCTCCTTTTGAATTTATAAAATTTGTGAAAACCATATTCCGGTTCAAATCAGCATTTTTAAGTTAAGAACTATGGGTTATAGAAGAAAATGAGAGAGGATGGGATAGTTGAAAAAAAATAGTTAGAATTTTTTATTCCCATTTCTTAGTAAAGGCAATATACATCAAAAGGGTATAAATCACGAAGCAAGAGCGGGTTATAATGACTGTTATTCCAGTAATACCCATAAGTTCAAAGAAATAGCTAATAATGATGATGATAGCAGCAAGCCCCATGAGGAGGGCACGATTTGATTTGGGAATTGACTCTTTTCGGACCTTAATTGCATAGAAAAAGAAGATACAGATCGGTATAAGCATAGGAAATATCATGAAAGGTAAAATCAGGAATAATAATTGATCTGAATACAGGAGTTCCTGTTGGGGACCGAGAGTGGGTTGATTGAACAATAAAATAATTCCTGCTATTAAAAGAAGAATTCCAAAGAGGATGCCAAGCTTCTTCACGTGCTTAGGATAAGTTATTTCAAAGGTAAAAATATCAATTAAAAGGAGAGCAGCTAAGCTAACATTAACAGCAATATTATGAAAGAGAATGCCAGGCATTCGATCAGCTAAATAAGTCAATAGTAGGCGATCGATTGCGACACAGATCAGAGCAAGGCTCACTAGAATGAAATTTAAAGCGAAATTAAGGGTAACTCGGGCAGTTTTTTGGCGATATTTTTTGTAAATGAAGAGTCCTAAGATGAGTGCAATGCCAGAGGCGACAAAGAGTTCGATAATACTAATTAATTGAAGGGGATCTATTGCTTGCAAAAATATACCTCATCAATTAAGCAAACCGACTTTAATTTAATATTGTACATCGTTAATTTTAAAATTTATGTTAATTTTTTCAATATTTTAAGAAGTTCATTAGAAATTATTCTCAAATCCTAAATTTCATCACTTGTCCGATCCGCATGATTATCTCAAAGCTCTTTCATTTTCATTTGCTGAAGTTTCTGAAGAAATTCAACATATTGATCATTTTCTTTCATATCGTAATATAGCCTAATGAGCTTTAAATCAGTTCCATTGGTCCTATATTTAAAAAGATCAATGCAGGTTCATAAATTGACCGTCAAACCAGATTCAAGGGCTTCCTTGGACTTCAAGCCGAAGGATTGGTTATTGATAACCAATTCGATTTCAGCTAATGGGACTTCTCGGGCTTTGATGAGAAGCGAGTTCTTGGCAGGAAGTGTGTTGATAGTAAGATTAATCGCGTTTTCGTTATATTTAAAAAATTTTACGAGAATTCCATTGATGCCCCAAGCTGCTTGCTCTTTAAAATCGAGAAATAAATCTCCAAAATGCTTCTTTACATAGGCAGTTGCGGAAATAGAGGTTCCAACACCCCAATCAAACATGATATAGCCTGGAATGCGTAAATCGTACCCTGAATGGCCATAATTCTCGCATATACAGCCTCGATCAACACTATCAACCGTTTTAATCCCCTTTAAATTGCCCGGACATTGCTCTTCATACTCTCGGAGTAATTGCAGTGCCCAGGAGGCTCGTAGCGCGGCAATTGCCCGTTCCATATATTCCGATTTTCCAGTAAGAAGGTAATATTCCATATAGGTTCGGATAAATAATCCTTGACGGGCGTCGGACAATTCTGCATCAGCATTTTGGCTGCAAAAGCCGCCAAATGTATTGAAATGGAGGTAAGGTAGCTTCCACACCTGCTGAAACAGGGATAAGATGGATATAATATATTCCCCGGTTGTGAGATATTCCTCATTTTTCGTAATTTTATATAATTCCTTCAGCCCCTCTGCACACCAGGAGATGCATAATGCGTTCATAACATGGCTTTGAGTATAGGTATCATAAAAATCGAGTGGAAAGTGGGTGCAGCTGAAGAAGGGCTCGAAGTCATGCCATTTATTTTGAGGAATAATCTCAGTCTGGAGATATCTCGCGATTTTTTCAGCGATCGGAATTATTTTAGGATTCTCAGAAACTTTATAATATTCCATAAGGAACATTAAAGGCGCTCCAGTGCTTGCAGAATTAATCAGAGTCTCCTTAATTACTGGGGTTTTTTGATCTGCCTCAAAATTGATATAAGTGGGAATTGCGCCATTTTCTAATTGGATTTCCTCAAATAGATCGAGCAATTCGGCGCTTTGCTGCTTGATTTCTTCTCTTGGCTCAAAATCTTGATAGAATTTGAGAGCCCAATACATTGTTAAGGAGGTATCGACAAGGTGAAAATCATCCGTATAGACAAACGCCTTTAAACCATTTATTGTATTAATTTCAGTGGCATTCGGTGATGCTGGGAGAATTACACTTGGAAAAACGCCTCGAATCCGGGGTAAATTCAAAACAGTACCCAAGATTCTATTTCCTTTCCGTACCAGTTCGGCATTCTGCCAAAACTCCCCAAAGTATCGAAAGCCATAACCAGTCCTGATATTTAAAAACCATGCATTGTTCCAGATCTCAGCCGTTCGTTTGATGATAGGGAAAGTTCGAGTAAACCAGTCGAACCGTCTGATCCACCTAGGATCATTTGAAAAATGCATGATTATTTTGCCTATTAGTGAATCTTGACCCGCAATCTGGCTTATATTCTGAGTCTTCCGTTTTTTTGCATCCTTTGGGGCTGTAAATTTCAATTTTCGCTTTCGCTTTCCCATCCACGTATTTTGGAACACGCCCCCACACTCTTGCTGGTTCATCGTGAAATCAATCCAATACTTGTGCCTTTCCAGAATGACTTTAAAGCCTTCCTCTGCATTCTTCTCATAGGGAATTACTTGAGGATTTAAATTTGCATATAAGAATTTCCGGCCATAGATATGCCATAAGAACTCATTAACCTGCGCCAATATTTGTGCAAAAGAAGTATCCCTGAATAGTTTGATGTAATATCCAAAGGAAAGGTTGGTTCCATTTTTTATATTCATGAGTTTCTTAGGATTATGTTTAAAAAAAATGTGAGAATCGGGTTTATAAGTCCCAAATCCATAGGCAATTTGGGGAAAGCCGTTTAGCTGCTCCGCTTTCAAATTAAAATCCATCATGGTTTGAAAGGGTCGATTAGCCTCGAGAATAGCCAAATCCGGAATAAAAGCGAAACTATAGGCAGCTTTACTATAAATAATGACCGGAGAGCGAAAAATATGATCACCCATAACATAATTTTCCTTAGGGCGCAGGTGAGGCACCCATTTGAAGTCTGGATGATTTCCCAATAAAATGTTGTAGATTGCCATTAATTTTGATAATCGGAATTTTAATTTATTTGTAATATCGTAATTGAAATGGACTAGATCACGATCAACAAGGCTAATTTCTAAAGTTATTATGATTTTCTTATCATCTAATTGGAAAACTAATGTATCTTCTGTTTTTTCCTTGAAGGCTAATGCCACGGAAAAGATTTTTTTCGCCTCGTGAAAAATCAAGGTGCTAAATGTAAATAAACTGCTCAAAATGGCAATCCAATTATTTTTAGACTGGACGTCTATTCGCTCAAAGGTCCCCTCTGGAGTTTCTTCTATGAAGATCCTCAAAAAGTCATTTTTCAGGATTTGCTGAGTAATTAATATCACCAAAATTCTATAGAATTGCTCACTTTAATTAAAGAAGCTCTAATATTCTTTTAATGAATTCTTTGATATCTTTCAATTCTTTTTGGACAAATTCAAGTACTTTGAGATTATCGACTTTTGAATAAGTATGTATCAGAACATTTCTAAATTTTGCCATTTCTGATAAGCTTTCGGCTAATCCTGAATCAATTATATTCTCTTTCCCTAAGATTATAAACATTTCCGAGTAACTCTCTGCTCTTTCAAACCCTTTTTCAGAAATTATATGAGATGCAATGTCAAGACAGGCTTCGATTACCTCAAAAAGGGAATATTTAACAGCTTATATATCTTTATAACTGTTAATGTAACTCTTTTTATCAATTTTTTGATATGAATATAAAAATTCGAGGTTTCTGTCTATAACATCGATTCTAGCTTGAATGGACGCCCTATCTAATTCCATACTTAGCCTTCCTCATCCTTTCATACCGATCATGATGTGGTTTAAAATCTAGATATTCTGTGAGAACTTTGCTTTCGAATTTAATTCTTCGATTTTCATCCCTAGAAAATAGTAATTTCGAGCTCTTGAGCATTATAAATAAAAATCTTAAAGGCATTTCATTTAATATTCTGATATCAAAATTTTCCTTAAAGGCTGCCTCAAATTGTCTGGCGATTTTTGCCTCATATAAGACATTAGGTTTAAAATCATCTTTGATAACGATTCCGATGTCTATATCCTCGTAAAATTTAGTCTTTAAAGAAGAACCGTAAATATATGCAAATAAAACTTCAGAATTTTCTGAAAATAATTGCTGAGCCAAATTTTTAATTTCTAGAAGATTCATTGTAATAACTAACCATTTCTATTTTATAATTTATGATATATTTTCATAAATCATTACTTAGCGGGTTAATTCGCGAGGGAAAAGCATAGCTTAAAGCAGATTATAAGCAAAAATGCCTCGAGTGCGCAGATTATTACTCAATTTGCGATATTGGAGCCATTAAGTTTTTCTATCCAATAGGAACAAAGGTATTGCATTCTGTAAGGGATAATAAAGCGTATTAAAGGCATGTTTTATGAATTTACTTCTTCTTTTTTTTCTTAATCTTAGTCTTAACCTGTTCTTCCTCTGTTTCCTCTCTCATCTTTTGGAAAAAGTTGGTAAGTTCTTGGATATGACTAGTGGGTTGTTTGAGCACTTTCGGTTCCTCTTCAATTTCAGCCAATTTTTCTTTCTGTTCCCTACCTTTGAAAAATTTGGATAGATCCTCCATTCGGCTTGTAAAGAAATTTTCAAAATCCTGTTCATCTATTTGAAAGGATTTAAGCATTTTATTAAACGCCAGCAGGCTATACGACTGATATAGATATTTAAGCATAAATTCAAGATTAATTTTTTCAATAGAACCTGCCATTTTTTGTAATGCATCTGCTTTTAGGGTCTGATCAATAATATTTTCCCATTCTGATAAAACTAGCTCCATAGTCTCTCTGGATTCACCAAAGGATTCGGAGTGGACTTCGCCAATTCGACTTTTTATGGTGGATAATAGCTCTTCTGTGTTATCAAAAATGATTTTGAAAATGTTAGGATCGAACCGCTCGAAAGTTTTTAAAATTCCGGCTTTAAGAAGAGCGGCGATTGGATTTCGATTAATTAGTTGAATAATTTCTCTTCGATCCTCAAATTGAAGTGGATCACACTCCTTTTCAGAAGTTAAATCATTCTTTTTTCTGATTTGATAAAATTCAATAAAGAAATTCACTAATTGCTCTTTATCGAACCCCGCATCCGCATTTTTTAATTTTATTGCAGCAAATAAAGCGATTAATTCATGGGCACAAGACGAGTTCGCTGTTTGAATAAATTCAATTAAACTTTGGTAATCCTTGATTGCCATTTCTTTCTTCTCCCATTGGCGGCTTGAATTTGTTCCCTTGTTTCTTGATTTACAATATTATTTGTCTATAAATGATATTTGATCTATTATTTAATTCCTCCTTTTTAAATTAAAGGAAAAAATAAGTGAAAAAATTGAGTAAATAAATGCTAAATTAGAGGATTTAACACATTAAACTTTCCTTCCCTTTTCTTAAGCAAGGAAAATTATCGTAATTTAAGCTCTAAAATCCATTCCATCCATAATATTATTGATCTCGCCCGCCAGATCTTGAGGATATCCCAGAATGCTAATATCCATGAAATTTCAAATGATCGCAGAAATAGCTTGCGATCCTGACAAAGGTAAGGGAGGATTTGAATAAACTAATGGTGTTCAGATTTTTTTATAAGCAAGAATCGAATTAATTAAATGTTTTGTTGGTTTGAAGAGGTTTAAATCGCCTTTCCAATCAATCAAGATGCTCGAATAATAAAATTCAAATTGAAGAATTATTTTCTTTAAAAGATAACGCAGAAGTTTTAAATCCTGCTCCGCAATGAATATCCCCCTTATGATATTTCCTTTTTCGACAAGAATAACATCTGCTCCTCGAGAAATAGTTTTTAAATTGGCTTCATCTAAGATATTTTTTAGAAATACATCAACTCCCCAAATTCCTCCTGCTAAAAGAAGCTCATTAACTTCTTTTTGCTCTCGAAAATTCTCAGAATAAATGGAAAGTCCACTAACAGTTGTTAAAATGATGTATTTAATTTTCTCTCGCCAGCCAATTTCGTCTAGTGAGGGAATAGAATTGACAAAAAAACCGACTAAAATGATGCCAAAGAGCATAAAACAGTCGCCTAATACGCGAATCCAAAGAGTACCAAAAATTTCAACAGTTAAATCTGCTACTCCGGTAAACCCTATTAGCCATATAAGAATAGCCAGCAGTAACCCTATGGAATGGGCCTTATAAAAATGCCAGATTCGTTTAATAACTCTGAAGAAATAAACAATAATAATTGCAAATGCAATAAATGCTATAAAATCTGCCGATATTTGTAAGATGCTCGGTAATATTGTATATAAAAGAATAAACACGCCAATAAGGCTACCGACAAAGATGGTCAGCTTAAAATGTGTTTTAATTGTTTTCGTCAATTCCAGATGATACACAAATAACGTTCCGCCAATTGTTAGCGCGAGAATTGAACAAAATAGAAGAAAATTACGATTTCCAGTTATGCTACTTACAAAGTAATCAGCATAAATTAAGATAAAAAATCCTATTCCAAAAGCACCAAATACAATGCTCCAATCTAATTCAACGGTTGATGGAACGGCCATTTTCTTATTAATCCAATATTTACATAAAAAATAGACAGATACTTCCATAAAAATGAATGCAATCAATAACTCAATTGGCAGGAGAATCGCACGAAATGGTTGATTTACATGATAATCTGAGTAATCTGACATTCATCTCTCACATTTTATATTCATCTCTCACATTTTATATTTTTATTGTTTATAATTTCTTTATAGATATAATACTTCCATATAATATTTCATATAATCCTAAAATAGAGATTCAAATTTTTAATTGGTTAATTTTAAAAAATATCTGGCAATTTACGTCCCCCTTTTTGATATTGATGCTGAAATGATATTCTCTCTATGTATTAATATTAATAAGGTGTTTCCTAGATCGAATTTTAGGCTCCGAAATCCATTTCATACATGATTTTATTGATTTCAGTGCTAAGTTCTGAGGGTAATCCTAGAATGCTAATATCCATAAATCCTCGAATGATGGCAGAGATTGCCTCTGATTCCGATAAACCTCGAGTCATGAGGTATTGAATTTGTTCATCCGCGATCTTGCCCACGGCAGCCTCATGGGACAATTCGGCACCTTCCATATTGGCCTCTAGTTCAGGAATAGCAATCATTTTTGCATCTTTACTTAGAAGGAGTCCCAAGCATTCAAGATGCCCCCGGCATTGAGGACTATTCGCAATTAACTTTCCTCGTGCGTAAACCTCAGATCCATGCGTTGAAATATTGCGAGAAATGATATCGGTGGATGAATTTGACCCATTCAACACGACTTGTGATCCGACATCAATATGCGACTGCTTTTTAGCGAAGATGATGCTATTAAAACTAGTCTTGGAATTGACTCCATTGCAATAAGCAACAGGGAACATTTGTACATCCTTTACGGGCGTCAGGCTCAAATAATTAGAAACATAACGAGCATTGTTACCGATTTCAATGCCTGTTCGAGGACGGACCAAGGTTTTTTCGGACCAGTGATGGATCATGGAAAAATGGAGTGTGGCATTATCTTTAACGTAGATTTCCGTAATGCCAAGATGATTGGCTTTATCAATATTGGAGTGCTGAACACAGCCGGTGATCATATGGGCTTCACTGCCTTCATCTGCAATCACTATATTGTGTATGCGTTGTTCGAGGTTATCTTTTGTGATTAGTAAACAGGATTGCAGAGGAAACGTAACCTTAGCCCCTTTTTGAACCCAAAAGAAGTATCCACCACTCCAATTTTCGGCAACTCGTTTGGTGTATTCATCTTTATCTTTATTTACCAGCTTCCAAAAATAACTTTCAAGCCAATCATATTTCTCTAAAGCCTCTTTTAGATCCATGAGAACAATTTGATTTTTAAACATCTCA
>Ga0315310_10000955_pt1 | contig 18183 bp, 18 predicted proteins | sample TDP5_MG_FD_203630 | JGI IMG/M metagenome (GOLD analysis project Ga0315310, IMG submission 203630) | Freshwater sediment microbial communities from Lake Towuti, South Sulawesi, Indonesia - TDP5 | ecosystem: Environmental > Aquatic > Freshwater > Lake > Sediment | place: Indonesia: South Sulawesi... | reverse complement strand
ACGACCCATTCTGATTTCGAATTTATGTGTTCCATTCTGGCTTTTCGCCTGCATTCTTCCATAACGTCCTTCGGCATCATCCTTACAACTACAAAAACCCTGTGGGTACGTCTGAGGGGTTGCTGTTTGGTCTGCTTCCTTCGCGGTCATGTCGCCGTTCATAATGCCTTAACCTAGGGATGTGGATACTGTGCGATACGTTTAAGAGCTAATTTCTTACCTAATTTTGCTTTCCGACAATCTGGTGTAAACGTGTCGAATCCGCCAATCATTCAAATCTTCAACTTAACCAAGAAATTCGGAAAATTAACTGCAGTTGACCACCTAAACTTAACAATTGAAGAAGGCGAAATCTTCGGCTTGCTCGGACCCAACGGAGCTGGCAAAACAACGGCGATTCTGATGCTCACAACTGTAATCAGACCAACCGAAGGAACAGCCGCAGTAGCCGGATTCGACATCAAGAAATCACCCCATAAAGCCCGCGAAATGATTGGCGTCTGCTTCCAAGAGCCCAAGCTTCTCTGGGTCAGCACGGCGTGGGACGTTCTCAACTGGCACGCCAAGGTCTGTGGGCTTTCCACACAAGAACGTAAGAAAAGAGTCAAATGGGCACTAGAAGAAGTGGACATATGGGACGACCGTCGCAAGAGCGTACACGCCCTCTCTGGAGGAATGAAGAAACGTGTAGAAATCGCAAAAATCCTGATTCAGCGGCCAAAAATAGCCATTGTAGACGAACCCACCGCCCAAATCGACGTTGTTGGAAAACACAGAATCTGGAACATGCTCCGCGACTTGAGAGAGGAGGGTTCAACAATTATTTTGGCGACAAACGAGCTTCAAGAAGCTGACGTTCTTTCGGACAGAGTTGCCATAATGCATAAGGGCAAACTGCTAGTGTGCGACACCCCTAAGAAGCTTAAAGACAGCATACCAGGCGGCGACGTCATGGAAGTTCAGTTGGAAAAAGACGTCCCAGACAAGGTTTTTGATGAACTGCAAGCTTTCAGGGAGGTTGTCACAGTCAAGAAAGCAGGTTCCACCCAACTGCGGTTGTATTTAAATCAAGTTGAGGCTGTAATGCCTAAAATAATGAAACTATTCTATGACCGCAGTCTGCGAATCTCGTCCATACATATGAGTGAACCATCCTTGGATGATGTGTTTGCACACTTCACAGGCTTGACGCTAGAAGAAGCACAAAAAGAGTAGTCGAGAGGCTTTAGCGGTGGGCTTGAAAAAACTCGGGCTTGTGGTTGAACGCGACTTCCGCATGTTTATCCAATACAAGTTTATGCTGGTCATGCGTGGAATATGGTTTGTGTCTCAAGTTGCCCTATTTGGGCTTGTTGTCAACAGAATGGTTCAAGAATCAGCTGCAGCGGTGGGCATAAACTACTTTAATTATTATGTGGCTGGAGTAACAATAATAACACTGTATTCAACAGCCATGTTCATTGGATACGATATTTTTGAGGAAGCCGAACACGGCGTGTTTGAATATTTGCTCACACTGCCCGTGAGCCGAAGAGAACTCGTTTTGGGGCGATCAATAGGCGGAGGCCTGCGCAGCTTCATCTATGTTGGACCTTTACTTGTGGTTGTCTTGTTTATTCTGGGTGTTTCAAATCCGCTTTATTTACTCATTGCGCTTGCCTCTATGTTCTTGTTCGCTTTTGGTGTCTCAGGCATGAGCATCACACTAGCTGTAGCAATGAAGTCAGGCGACAAATATGACATACTCATCGGCGTGTTAGACGCCTTGATTGTGAGATTGAGCACCACCATGTATCCGACGGTCTACATGCAACGGGCCACGCCTGCTTTCGCTACAATTGCTAACTTTAATCCGCTCACTTATGTCGCGGACATGTTCCGCTGGGGCACTGGGGTTGAGGGTGCTCTCAAATTCAGTCCATTTACCGCTGTTCTAGCGCTTTTCATATTCTTTTTTGCCTTCACCTTTGTCGGTGTGGTCTTCTACGAGAGGCGGCTTGAAGGAGGCAGCTGGCAATGAAAGCCATTTTGCACGTCATCGAATACGATTTTAGGAATTTCTTCCGTTACAGATGGTTCATTGTTGGGCTCATCGCCATGAATCTGGCTGACCTGTTCATAAGCGCCGTCGTTTTCACTCAAATGGCAAGCACAAGCATCGTCGTGAATTATTTCCGATTCTTCGCTCCAGGTCTCGCGGTCGTTGGACTTTTTGCGTCCGCGTTCATGATTGGCAGAGAAATTAACATGGAAGTCCGTAGAGAAATTCATCACTACATGCTCAGTTTGCCTATGACTCGAACTGAGTTGGCTATTGGACGGGTGTTGGCAGGTGGATTGAGAGGCATGCTCTACATGACGCCTTTGTTGATAACTAATTTCATTGTGCTTCATCTTCCAACTCTGCCTCAGCTTTTGCTGATACTTTTGACCCTATTATTGTTAGCCATTGGGATTTCCGGAGTCAGCATTTCAATCGCGGTATCAACAACGAGCTTTGAAAAGTTTGTGACCGCCAGAGGCGTCGTGTACTACATGCTTTTCTTCTGCAGCTCGGTCTTCTACCCGTTGTCGGTCATTCAGGTGCTTGCCACGAAGGGACTTGGTCCGTTAGTCACTTTTGCGCAGATTAACCCCTTGACTAACGGTTCCGACCTGATTCGCTCCTTCCTGCTTGACTCGCCTGAATACGTCTTTTCACCATTAATGCTATTGAACGTCGCTGTCTTCTCTTGTATATTCGCCCTTCTCGCAACCTTTGCCTACGCCAAGATTCTTCAGAGGCACTAGAGCGCAAAAAATTTTTGTTAACGATTAAATGTGGGGAACACTATACTGTTCTCTTCCCATTTGCCCTCACCAGCTTAGAGTTGAATTACGATGATTGGAGTGAAGCATCTCTTTGAACCAAAAAGCGTCGTCCTGATTGGGTCAAGCAGAATTCGAGAAAAAGTCGGGATGACCTCGCCTCAGATGTTTGAGAGCGCCATTTACAACATGACCAAGTTTTTCAAAGGCGAAACCCATGTCGTAGACATTGAAGGAAAAAAAGGCGCCAGAACACTCATGGGGTTGCATCACGCACCCGACTTGGGAGTTGTCATGCTTCCTCCAAGCGGCTCGATTGAACAGGTGCAGACCGGAGCAAAGATGGGCATCAAAGCTTTTGTGTTATTGACAGGTGGGTTCAAGGACCCTCAACGCAGGCAGTTGTCGGATTTGAGCCAAGAATACGGCGTTCGAATATTGGGACCCAACACCATAATGGGGGTGATAAACACTAGCAACGGATTGAACACAACCTTTGAGCGTGATGTTATGCCCCCGAAAGGTACGATTTCTATTGTGTCGCAGAGCGGTGGTGTGGGTGCTTGTCTCCTAGACTGGGCTTATTCCTATGGAATAGGTGTGAGCAAGTTCGCTTTTATGGGAGACAAAATCGACGTTGACGATGTAGACCTTCTGCGGTACTTCGATAAGGACCCGAATACCAAGGTTATATGCTTATACATGGAAGGCATCGAGAAAGGCAGAGAGTTCGTTGAAGCCGCTCGTGATGTTGTCAAGAAGAAACCCATCCTTGCCCTCAAAGGTGGGGTGACTAAAGAAGCAGCGCGTAGAGCACTATCGCACACTGCATCAATTGCGGGTTCTGACGTGGTTTTTGACGCTGCCTTCAAAAAAGCCGGGGTCATTCGGGTTGAAAACGTGGAAGAATTGCTTGACGCGGCAGTGGCGCTTGCCAAACAGCCTCCTCTGAATGGAGACAACATTGCCATAGTGAGCAACGTAGGCGGACCAGCCATATTGGCTGCAGATGCAGTCGTCAAAAACGGATTGAAACTTGCAACGCTTTCAGAGAAGACTCGGCTAGAAATTGAAAAACATTTTCCAGGCGTCGAGGCTGCGAATCCAATTGACTTGATTGCCGACGCTAGGAAAGAGAGATACTCGGTTGTTTTAGACGCAGTTTTGTCTGACCCAAACGTGGATGGAATCATGGTCATAAACATGCTCAAATCATGTTTCTTTGAACCCGAAGACGCGTTGACAGTGGCTGAAGCCGCGAAGAAACACGGGGACAAGCCTGTGGTAGACGTGCCAGCAGGCGGGGAAGACTTCACTCTGGTTCAAAAAATTCTCAGAGGTTCCAATGTACCAGTTTATAACTTGCCAGAAAAAGCCGCAAAGGCGCTAAAGGCTCTGAGAACTTACAACAACATCCTGAAAAAGCAGTAACTTCATGTCGTAGTCTGAAAACTCCATTGTGGTAGCATTCCAAAATTCAAACGAGGCTCTTTGCTAGTTTGTCTCCGTTTTAAGGCCGAATAGGAACAAAATAATAAGGAAAAGAGGCAAAAGAGCAATGTGCCAAATCACCGAAATGATGATTAGAGAACTTAATGACCAATAGAAAAGGGAATTGACGGATCCCACTACCGAATTTATGGTAAAGAAAGATGAGATCGCAATCAGTGAACCGATGCCGAGAGCCCATTGGTTAAGCCATTTGTTTTTGTCATCTAGTTCAGCAGTTTTAGGTAGAAAGTTTCGTAGAATTGGAACTTTTTTGCTCGAGGGAACTACTGAAAGCAGGTACACCAATAGAGGGGCTGAAGCTATTCCAAACAAAAGCCCAGTTATAAGCCTCAGCTCGTTTGTGCTTGTTCTGAGACCAATCCACTGGGTTCCAGCGTCAACTATCATAGGCGTCACCATCAAGGAGGTTATCCATAGGTTGGGTGGACCACTTGCCTCCTTTCTGCGTAGAGGTAGCAGGAAATAGCCTAGGAGCAGGCCTAAGTATGCCCCTGTATCTCTTGCACAAACAGGGAGGTAGTGACCACCTACCCACAGAGTCCGCTCGGGTAGCTGATGACAAACTAGACTCCCAATGAAGTTAAAGAGAAAAAGAATTGGATTTTCAACGAGAGACACTGTCATCCCATAGTCGTCAGTGTCAGTGTCAGGCAGCAGGTGTTAAGGTGGGGGCGGAGGCGCAGCTGGCTTTTTCTCTTTCCTTACAACTAGGTAGATGATTAGCCCGATGATTCCAGCGATGAGCACCACTATAAGCCAAAGCACGCCACTCATACCTCGCGATTCAGCGTCTCTGTATACCCAGATACAGAGCAATATGGCTATGATGAACCAAACGACGGGCAGCAGACACAACGCGCCAAGGAAGAACCACTCAAATTGTCCTACAGGTATCGGTATCATTTCAGCACCTAGACACCTAGTTGATTTTGAACGCCTTATAAAACTTGCACTCACTGGCTTGAAAAAATGGCTAAACTCTTCTTAAATTCATCCTTTGAAGTAGGAAAAGACAAAGACATTCTTGAATAGGGCTTTGATTTCGTAATTGTCGAAGATAAATGTAAAGATATGCTGGAAACTCTAGAATTTCTTTTCTGATCGATTTCCTCTGGTCTGTGCAACACCTAAGTTTGGTTATTTCTGCATCAATTTACCAAAGATTAGAGGCACATGGAAAATTATAAACTTCAGAATTCGATACTCCATAAAGAAAAAAGTATTGCTTTCGATCAATTAGTGCCAAAGCTTTTAAGAGTTATAATCATTACCATGTTTTCAGTGATGTATAGATGGTCTCGTGGACGTATGCATTCAAAAGAGGCTTCATCATCTGGCTGTGGTCCATAGTGTGGGGCATCGTTGGCGGCATTGTTGCTTTAGTACTCAGCGGAGGCTCGCTCCTAGTGCTGATCACGAACCCCTCAGCATATACTAATGCAGGATCATGGGTCGCAGCCTTTGTGGGGATGTTCCTTGGGATTCTGATAGGTGCATTGATTGCTACTATAGGAAACTACGCAGCCATCGTAAAAATAGTCTTAGAAAGCGTCGAAGAAACCAAAAGCCCCCCACAGCCACCCACATAGAATTCCCTTTTTTTATCTTTCATTTTATAACAGTGATCCACCACGTTGCTTTTGTAGGAATTCGTAGAGCTCTTTCATGTACTTTGCGAAACTGTCCATACGCTTGTTCATTTCTTCTATTTTTACTTCCAGCCGCACAACTCTTTCGCGAAGGTCTGTGATTTCCTTTTTCAAATCAGCCTCTTCCGGCATTCACAACACCTAATCTGAGTCAGCAGAAATGATATTTATATTTATTCAAAGGTTTTAAACCAGTTAAGCTCTCATACTCTAGGGAAGACGGGCCTTGGGAAAGTTGATGTTGAATTTCCATGGCGAAGGCTATAAAAATTCCACTCTGGAGCTTTGTTGCGCTATTGCTGGCGATCACAAAATAGTTGCGGCGTGTCTCTACGGACCTCTAGTCAGCGGATATGCAGAGGAGAAAACCAGCATAAACCTATTGTTGGTGTTGAGTGGCTACAAACCCCTTTTGAAGACTCACCGCAAACCTCTGAACCAAAAAGACGCCTACGTTTTAACCGTTGACCAAGGCACCTTCCAAAAAGACGTGTCTGCTGGTTGGTTGGGCGAGTTCGCCGCGGACAAGCTCCTGATTCCATATGAACCTTTAATCAACAGCGATTACTTGTGGCGCCAAGAAGTAGCGGTGAAGAAAAGAATCGTCTGGGAGCTGTTGGAAGCCATAGTTTTAGAATTCCCTGAACTGTCGCATGAACTTATGATAAAGCCTGAATACTTCATGCATGAGACATTGATGCAAAGAGCCAGACTGTTTTCCCCCGTAACCTACCGCTTTCTAAACATGTTACGAAACGACCTTAAGGAAAAAAACATTGAAATCATGATGAAGGGCTATAGAGAAGCCCTAGAAGAATTAAGCGGAGAGAACTGGATAACTCTCTCACAGGAGCAGGTCAAGATCACACCGAAACTGATCAGAACCATAAAAAGCCGCAGACTAAGAATTCCCATTTTGTTCAAGTCTTTTCAAAAGGCAACGTTGCTCCACATACTCAGTGCCTTGCCAAAAATGATGAGCCCGCTGGCATACGACGAAGAGCTCTACATGAAAACACACGCTGAAGTCGCTGATAACGAAGACCTAAAATCTCAATTGGAAGACCCCAAAAACTATTTGCTCACACCGACGCCTTTAGGTCCGGTGCCCCTCTCAGACAAGACTACCATTGAAGAGTTTGTGAGAAAAACTGTCCCAGGCGCAAGTGTTTCCAAAGTGAAAACCAAAGAGATCGGTGGTGTATTAAACTCAGTCTACCTGCTAACCATCCAGAAGGACCATGAACAGCAGAGAGTTGTTGTCAAAAAGTTCAAGGACTGGGTGGGCTTCAAATGGTTTCCCTTAGCGTTCTGGGCTTTAGGCACAAAATCATTCGCCGTGCTCGGGCGATCCAGACTGGAGCGTGAATATGCGCTGAACCAGTTCCTTCAGAGTCAAGGAGTGCCCGTGCCCAGAATCCTGTACATCAGCCCCCACGAGAGCCTAGTATTCAAAGAGTTCGTGGAAGGGGAAAACCTGGTCGACATCATGAAGCGGGTTATGGCAAAAGTAGGAGAGACTCATAAAGAGCTTGAGTTAGTAAGGGAGGTTGGCAAGAAAATAGCAAAGGCTCATCAGGCAGGCGTGGCCCTGGGTGACTGCAAACCCGAAAATTTCATAATCACCAGCGATGGAAAACTCTATTTCGTTGACCTTGAGCAAGCGTCGAGAGATGGAAACCAAACTTGGGACGCGGCTGAGTTTCTATATTACTCTGGGCACTACGTTCCTCCACTGGCTTCTGCCAACGCAGCCGAACTCGTGGCCAAAACATTCATTGACGGATACCTCGAGGGTGGGGGCAAACGAGAAACCATTAAGAAGGCTGCTTCACCTCGCTACACGAAAGTTTTCAGCATCTTCACTCAACCGCACGTTATATTGGCTGTTTCTAACCTTTGCAGAAGAACCGGAGAAGGGAAGAATCCAAAATAAGCACTCCTGAGCACATAGTCATATGAGAGAAGGTTAGAAACCAGATGCAGAAGACGACCCTGACCTTTTATGGCGGAACAAACGAGATCGGCGGAAACAAGATTCTGTTGGAAGACAAAGACACACGAGTTTTTTTAGACTTCGGCATGTCGTTTGCTGGCGAGGCTCAGTATTTTTCGGGTTACCTCACGCCCAGGGGGATCAACGGCGCCGGGGACTACCTGGAATTCGATCTTCTGCCAAGGTTAAGAGGACTCTACGCCAGAGACATGATTAAGAATACAAACATCACGTATGAAGAACCGAGAATTGACGCTGTGATTTTGTCTCATCCCCACATGGACCACGTTGGTTACCTACCCTTCATCGACGAAAGCATACGAGTCTACTGTGGCGAGTGCACCAAGACAATAATGGACGCCATGCAGGAGTCAGGTCGAATCAACTTGGGTGAACATAAGTTTCACGCATTCAGAACCGGGAAGAAAATCAACGTTGGCACGATAGAGATTGAGCCCATCCATGTGGATCATTCGGTTCCAGGCGCCTACGGGTTCATTGTTCATACGTCCAACGGCTCGATTGTTTACAGCGGCGACTACAGACTGCATGGGCCAATGTCACAGATGACTAAGGAGTTTGCCGAAAAAGCGGCAGAATCCGAGCCAACCATCATGGTCTCAGAGGGGACACGGGTGTGTCCAGAAGAGAGTCAGGAGATTCATTCTGAACGCAGAGTCAGCGCTGAGAGCAACGAGGTTGTGGCCAACACTTCTAACCTCGTTATAGTAGCCTTCTACAGTCGAGACATCGATAGATTCAAAACCTTTTATGAAATCGCGCGTAACAACAGCAGAAAGTTTGTGATTCCGATTAAGCTGGCGCACTTGTTGAGCAAGTTGAAGAGCGACCCTGTGCTGAAGCTTCCAGATGTCATGGAAGATGACACTGTACTCTTTTACAAGAAGAGGAAGAAGACTGGCGAGTTTGCCGAGTCAGATTATTACACTTGGGAACGCCCCTTCCTTGAAAAAGCTGTGACCTATGAGTACGTTCACGAGAACGAGTCGAGACTGCTCTTCAACCTAGACCTAGTCAGTTTTACTGAACTGATCGATGCAAAGCCTTCTTCTGGTGGACATTTCATCCATTCGATGAGCGAACCCTTCAGCGAAGAAGACATCGGAGCTGATGTGATGAGCAATTGGTTGAGGCACTTCGGATTGAGGTTTCATCAGATTCACGCGTCTGGACACTGTCCTTCAAAAGACCTAGCTCTTATAATCAATAAAATTCAACCAAAAAAACTGATACCAGTTCATACAGAGCACCCTCAACTGATCAAGCATTTGTTCAAGCACTTGGACGTTGTGATCGTTAAAAAAGGGAAACTATACACGCTGTGATTTGAATCTCTTTGGTTCAACCTGATTTTCAAGGCGTCTCTCACGGCAAGGGTTGCTAGGGCGAGTCAGAATCAAAATTACTAAGATGATATTTTTATAAAGTTAGTAAGCATATTTCTCCAATGGTGCAACCATTTTGCCTCAAGAAGTGGTGAATCTAATTCTGCCCTTCGCTGTGTCATCCAAAGACCGCAAGATAACCTTCACCAAAGACATGGAGGTTGCCACAATTTTTTACATGGCCGAATCCGACAGAAAGAAGGGTGAAGGCATACTCCTGAAAAAGCCACAAGAAGAAACGCTCTTTATAGCCGAATCCTGCTATCCGATATGGCTGGTTCCTTGGAGAGGAAGGGTACTAGCATTCGACGGTTTGGGAGTCACACAACGCATATTGACTTATGATGTTCTGCCAGAGGTCAAAACGTTTGTCAATGACATTGAGGGGAGCGCAGAAAACCTTGAAGCCTATTCAGCAGCCCTCATCGACCACATCCATTACTTCAAATCTGTCTCAAGAGTCGAGGAGAAGACAATACTGGGACTCATTACAAGCCCCGATTTTATTGAAGACTTTTCGTTCTATCTTTCAGAAGCTGAAGAAGTTGAGCAATCTGGGAAAGAAAACCTATGCCTGTCTCCGATTGTCGACGAATCATCTATGGCTGTCTCTCTCAACGAACTCTCTGAGTTGAGAACTGCGATTGAGAAAGACTTGGAAAATCTGCGCTACTGCATGAAATTGTTGAGTGGCGCAACGCGAAAACATGTGGATGTTACCCATGAATCAATCCGAGAGACTCAGAAAGACTTTGACGAGAAGATTACAGCCGCAAAATCCCTGGCGATGGAGAAAGTACGCGAAATTCAAAAAATGTACGATGTGAGGATAACAAAGGCTTCAAAAAGGTTTGAGCAGCAACTTCAAGTGTTGCGCCAAGAACGGGTCAAACTGGAGAAGGCTGAGGAACGTGCAACCACTCAAATGGACCGTTGCAAGGCTGAAATCGAGGCTGCCAAGCAGCGCAAGGACCAAGCAGTCCAACAAAGATGGAAACAAGAAATGGAAAATTGGAAGCGAGAGTCCAAGGCGCTGCGTAAGAGTGCTGAACAACTAGACAAAAAGATAGAGGAAACTGAATCAGAAAATAAAGTTGAAATATCCAATCTAAGGTCGGAGTTCGACGCTCAAGCCGAGAGCGCAATGAAACACGTAAGAGAACTTGAGGCTTCTCGAGATGCAAAGGTTCAGTTGAACCAGCGGAAAATAAAGTCACTCGAAGATTCGACATCCACCATCGTGGCACAACTTGACAATTTGGCAAAGCAGAAGAGAGCATCGCTAAATGAACTTGACAAGATGGGAATGCCGAACAAAAAGTCTGCACTCGCCTACGTGCCTTTCTATCTTGTCTGCTTTCAGGCTGAAGCAGAGCGTAGATACATGGTGTATCCACCCTCGATTGCTGGAACACTTGGAGTCTTGACCAAGTTCAAGGGCATCTTCGGTGCTTCAAAGATAAAGTCGCTGTTTCAACAGCGTTCCAAGGCTGTAGCCAACATCCTAAACCAAGTAATTACAGTTATCGAACATGACCCAGTTTTTAAACGTGACTTACACGAAGCCGGAGTCAAGGCTAATATTCTGCAACGAGAGGAAACACGAGAGATGCTGAAGAGAGGCTTAGAAGAACTCAGAAGGGAAGAATGGATATCAGAGAATGAGTTTCAGACCTTCACATCACTTCTAGCAAAGGCATAGCTCAGTATTTTTCTATTTAGCAACTTTTTCAGAAGCCCAATTCTTCCCCCACGAGTATTACTGAAATATCGCTTCTACTCGGTTTTTTCTCCATAATCGTGATGACGCGACACAGTCTATCAGGTGCATCACAGTCAGTGCAAACTCCAGTGGTGGCGCAAGGGGTTTTGTCTCCTCGTCGACGGGCGTTCATGGGAGCCGCAACGTTTCTGGCACGTTGAATTCCCTCTTCTACATCTTTAACAATTTTGTTCATTCCAACAACCAGCACGACTTTTTTTGGTCCAAATATCATCGCCGCAACTCTGTTGCCTGCTTTGTCGATGTTGACGAGTTTCCCATCTTCAGTGACAGCGTTGCTGCTGGCTAGGAAGATATCTGAGGTCAGCTGTTTCCTCATGACGGTTGATACGCGTTCTTCTGGTTGCTGCCAGTGCTGAAAAACGGTGTTTCCTCTCGCTGCCAAGGCGTCTATCAAATTGATTTCTCGGAGAGTGACAGAGCCCCCGATGCCCACATTGGCGTCTGATGGAATGAGTGACAACACTTTTTCGAGTACTTCACCTCTTGTTTTTGCAAAGAATGCCTGAAAACCATTCTTCTCAAGCGCGGTTAAAGTCCTATTGATTTTTCTATCCGTGTACCATTTGTTAATTTCACTCGTGGTTTTTCACCGACACATTTTTTACAATTCAGCCTCTTAACTATGTCACCAAATTTAGCGCGGTTTGTTGCGCCTTTTTCATGACTTCCGCTTCATCTAGCGTTTTAACTTCTCGCTTTTCCATCAACACATTTCCATCAACAATCACAGTGTCCACATCACTTCCATGAGTTGAGTAAACTAGATTAGCATACAAGTCATGCTTAGGCGTCAGGTGCGGCTTTTCAAAGTCAACAAGAATCACGTCAGCTCTTTTACCAACTTCAAGTGAACCAATCGATTTTTCAAGTCCTAATGCTCGGGCTCCATTAATAGTTGCCATTTTAAGAATGGTCTCCGCTGGCAAAACCGTTGGGTCTCGGTATAAAATTTTCTGAAGCAGAGCTGCAATCTTCATGCTCTCGAACATGTCAAGCGTGTTGTTGCTTGCAGGTCCGTCTGTTCCAATGCCCACGGTCACTCCAAGCCTGAGAAGCTCGTTAATTTTAGGAGCACCCATTCCAAGTTTCATGTTGGCCACGGGGTTGTAGGACACCTTGACCCCTCGTCTGACCAACAGGCGCATTTCCCCTTCAGACAATTGAATACAATGTGCCGCTAGAAGGCTCAGGTCATTCAAAAAGCCGATGTGCTCTAGAAGTTCCACTTCACCAGAACCATACCTAGCCTTCAATGCCTTCGCCGTATCAAAGGATTCAGCCAGGTGGATGTGAACACCTGCGCCGAGGCTTAGCGCCGCTTCGTGAACTCGTCTCAGTAGATTCGGACTGCAAGAATAAAGCGAGTGCGGTCCCAGCCGAGTTGTGACTCTTCCACCAGCATAGCCCTGGTATCCCTTCGCAACTTCAATAGCGTCCTTCAACATTTTCTCTCCTCTGTGAGGGTCTCCAGCCTCGATGATTCCGGGCGCCAACACCCCTCTCAACCCAGCCTTCTCAACAGCTTTAGCCACGATTTCTTCATGAAAGTACATGTCAGCGAAACATGTTGTGCCGTTCTTAATCATCTCCAAGCAACCCAGGAGGGCGCCGTCGTAAATGTCGGGTATTTTCAGTTTTGCTTCTAAAGGCCATATTGTTTTGCGCAACCATTCGTCAAGTGGTTTGTCTTCAGCCACGCCTCGAAACAACGTCATAGCCGCGTGAGTGTGACAGTTAATCAAACCCGGCAACGCCACTTTTCCTTTGCCATCTATTGTTTTTGTGGCCTCGATTGACAACGATGCTCTAGACTTTTTGCCTACATGGGTTATCTGCCCGTTTTTTATGGCTATGAAGCCCTCTTCTATGACGGGTTGCCTTTTGTCCATTGTGACTAAAGTGCAGTTCTGAATCAACACGTCGACTTCTTTCAAGCAGAATCCTCAATTCACGAGAGGGCTAATCTAGAATTAGGGGTTGCGGTTTTGGACAGACTTCGGGGTTCTCAAGCGCTTACTTTTGTACTCTTTTGTTCAATTTCTAGGGGATAAAATAAATACCTCTGTGAAAAATAACAAATAAGTGGTAAAGATTGTTTGATCGAGTTTGATGAGTGGGTTGGTGGGCACTGAAAGGCTCTGGCTCTAGTAGTGGTTGCGGTTTTGGCTTTGGTCTCAGGCGTCTACGCCTACTGGAAACTCAGCAGTCCTTCACAGTCTTCACCTGCAACATCAACCGTTACAGCATACCCTATAGAGTTTGGAATGAAGCTTAACAAAACAGAGTTAGCAGTCGAAGAGCCTGTGGTAGTTCGCTTATACCTCAAAAACATATCCAACAGAAGTGTGGTAGTGTCATTTATCGACTCAAAAGTCTTCGATTTTATCGTTACGGACGCCAACGGCGCATCGGTGTGCGTCTGGTCCTTCTGGAAGGGCTATCTTATGGCGCCAGTGTCAAAGCTCTTACATCCTGGCGAGGTGTTTAACCAAACTTTTTGGTGGAATCAGACTTACAACTCTGTAGATTTCTTGGATAAGTATCGGCAACAAATTCCTTCTGGAACATATTCCGTGGAGGGCTTGACAGCCCCAAGCTTCACAGCATTCTATTGGGACGGAGAAACGCCAGTATGGCCTAGTATGTATTATCAAGGAGAGTCGACTGGTGTTGCAGGAGTGCTGTGCACACAAAAAATAATTATCACATTAGGCTAGGGATAAAATATGAAGAGGGTATCTCTCCTTAGCTTACTGCTTATTATTTAATTTCCGTCCTATGGTTCAACAACGTCCCTGTTAAATCTGGGCCCTCTGCGGAGAAGGTGCATGCTATCGTTGGATTTCGGGAGAGGATTGCATATATGAACGCAAACTGGGAAAAGTCGACCCACAAAAGCCTATCTACATCCAACGCTTCAGATAAAAACTGACCACTCATTTCTCTGTTTAGACTATTCTCCTAAATCTTGATGAGCTGGGGTTCCAAAGAAAAGAAGGCAAAATGTGGGAGGTGCAATCTGTCTTGTAATTGCCTCACCCATGCACGGAGACTCGCCGCAGAATGCGCGATTAGTACTGATGGTCTTTGGCGTTGCCTAGATCGCCGTTCAAGCTCTTCTTGCTGTTCATCAGGCCTTTCACGGTCAGGTTGTTGCCGTTAAACGGAATCTTGCCCGTTCCAATCTCCAGCTTGCGGTAGATGTGGCTCAGCGAGTCTTCAGTGCAGCCGAGGAGTTCTTCACCCTCGTTTGTGATGCTGTAGACCTTGCGCGGTCGGTCGTTTTCTAGGTCCCAGCGGCTCTTGATGTACCCGTTCTCTTCCATGACCGACAGCAGAGGGTAGATTGTGCTAGGCCCGAAATACACGCCGAATTGTTTGCGAAGGTTGGCGATTATCTGGTATCCGTGCATGGGTTGGGCTTTCAAAAACTGCATGACAACGAGGTCGAGGAGGCCCCTCATCAACTTCATCTGGACCTCCCGCGCTTTCGGTGTACCCACCTTTTTTTGCCCCTCTTTTGTGTCGTTTCGTCCTACAGTTGTTCGGTTTTACACGGATACAATATGTCTAATTTTAGACATATTCAAGTCTTTAACGTGCCCAAACGCCGATATAAAGGTTCGCGCATAAACAAGTCATATCTGCGCATAAGGTCCATGAAAAGGCATGCATAACCAAATAAACTAAGCGACCCCATAATATGTACTAAAACAGACCGACCAGGGCAAACAAATATGGAAAACCAAGAGTCGGTTGAAATTTTCACACAGGAAATGAAACGGCGATTCGTCAAGAGCTTTCTTGACATACTCATACTCCGCTCCGTGGAAGCCGAGTCTACTTGGGGCTACGACATCATCAAGGAGACTGAGTCAAAATACAAGGTAAAACTAAGACATGGAGCCCTCTACCCCATGTTAAACAAATTAGAGACAAAAGGCTACGTGAAGAGCAGAAAACAATTGCAAAAGGGACGCGTGAGAAAAATCTACGAAATAACCCAGAGAGGCAAGCAGTTACTCGATGCCTACTATGACTCCTTAAGGGAACAAATTCCCAGAGAAAATATCATAAGAAGGTTGAGAAGAAAATGAAACAAAAAAGCATCAGCCCAGAAGAAGCCATGAAGAAAATCCAGAAAATCTTCAAAAAACGAGGAACCAAAGCCCTAGAAATGGCAAGAAAAGAAATTCTTCAAGAGAGAATTGAATGCAAAGAAGCGGGAGCAGCCTTAACATATTTCATGACAAAATATTGGCACGATTTAGCTAGGCCATCCCTGTTGTCTCTGGTCTGTGAAGCAATTGGCGGAGACCCAGAAATAACAACGCCCATAGCAGTTCCAATGATCCTCATAAGTGGCGCCGTAGACATACATGACGACATCATCGACCGATCAAAATTCAAAGAGGGACGTCCAACCATTTATGGAAAATTCGGCAAAGACATCGCTCTACTTGTTGGAGATGCACTCCTGTTCAAGGGGCTCTCACTGCTAAACAAGGCTGTGGAGAATGGTTTACCTGAAGAAAAGATGCCACTCATCATGGATATCATTAAAGATATGTTCTTTGAACTCGGAGATGCAGAAGCAATGGAGCTAACCCTACGAGGGCGATTGGACACTTCGCCGAAAAGGTATCTCCAAATAGTGAGGAGAAAGGCGGCTGACGTGGAAGCACACACTAGAATTAGCACTATTTTAGGCGGCGGCTCCAGAGAAGAAATCGAAGCAATGGGTCATTTCGGCAGATTGCTGGGTATGATGATAATCCTAAGAGACGACTGGATTGACTTGATAGATCTAGAAGAAAGCCGCCAGAGAATAAAAAAGGAAAGCTTGCCCCTACCTGTCCTCTATGGTTTACAAAACCCCCAAGTCAAACCCAAACTGAAATCGATTATTCAAAATGCCAACCTTAGAAAAAAAGATGCCCAAAAAATTCTAGAAACAGTTTACAACTCTAAGGCTAGGGAACAATTCATTGATCTCATGGATAAACTGGCTGAAAACGCAAGTTCAAAACTTCAGTCTTTAAAATATAATAGAGAACACTTACAACTTTTGATAGAAGCTACGCTTCCGCCCTTACGATTTCTAGAAAAAATGGAGACTTAGTGCCCCCACCAGAATCTGACAGGAAGCTTATGTCTCTTCTTCATTTTAATTCACTGTATATGTGTTGCACATATATTGCTATATAATACTTGTTGTACACATCTACAATTTTTTCTCCAAACTTTCAATCATTAACCTGAACAGATTTTAGATGATGAATATTGATTTCCCATACATAATTCTCAATTAGTCAACTCTTATAGAAGACTAATTGTGCGAAGGATGCTCAAGGGCAACTGGTTAGCTGGGCTTGGCACCTCTCGAAAAGAGTTCTTCATAGTGTTTATTCTGCTCTCCAACGCGTTTACTTGGTACTACATGACACTCATGGTGATGGAAAACATCCCATTAAATCTCGGCTCTTTATCTGCTTTTCGAACCGTCTTTTATTTAGCAACGATTGGATCCAGCTTAGCAGGTGCTGTATTATCGGGTAAAGTCAGAAGATTGCACCTTATCTATTTTTGGATGACACTAGGGACAATAATTTCGTTCATGCCTTCTTCAATTTACAATGTTACGATTGGACACCTCTCAATCATCTTCATTCTTCTAGGCATTTCATTTGGCATTGGCATGCCATCATGTTTAGCTTATTTGGCAGACAATACTTCGGTCGAAAATCGAGGTCGAATAAGCGCACTAATATTCCTATTCATCAATTTCATTGCCTCGCCGCTGACAATTATCTTTACTGCCTTTGACCTAACAATGAACTCCATAATCTTAGCGGTGTGGAGAGGAATCGGACTCGCCATTTTTGCCTTTTTGAAGCCTAAAGAAAGAAATCCTACGGAGACTCGCAAACATGTTTCTTTTTCATCAGTGCTTCAAAATAAATCCTTCACTCTTTATCTTATTCCTTGGTCAATGTTTAGCATCATAGACACCTTAGAGAAGGCTCTCTTGAAAGATTTCGTCGGGGCGGATTTTTATCGACTCACGTTCACAGTTAGTCCGGTCATCGCCAGTTTTTCGATTCTTTTGGGAGGCTTGTTGTCTGACAGAATTGGACGAAAGCGTGTGGTGATATATGGTTTTGTCTCCTTGGGGGTTGCCTATGCTATAATTGGGATGGCACCCATGCTCATAATCGCGTGGTATTTCTATTTAGCCATCGACGCCATTGCAACTGGCATCCTTTGGATAACCTTCATCTTGATACTGTGGGGAGACTTGTCTCCGCAAGGCGTGAGAGAAAAGTATTATGTGATCGGCAGCATACCGTTCTTTGCTACTGCTCTTATCCCGTTGTCTCTAGTGCCCATTTCCAGTTTATTTCCAGCGAGCGCTGCTTTTTCCTTGGCCAGTTTCTTCCTGTTCTTGGCTGTTTTGCCTCTGATGTATGCTCCTGAGACTTTGCCTGAGAAAAAGATTGAGCTTAGACGGTTGAAAGGATACATTGGACAAGCAAAGAAGATTAGCGACAAATATTTCAAGAAGGATAATGCAGAGGGTTAGAGGCTTTCTATTGATGTGGCAACTCGGTCTAGGGTTTTGATGAACGGGTGCTCTGGATTTTCGGTTGCAAATACGGTGGTTCCGCCGGTTCTGAGTATGTCGCAGAAGCAAGGAATCATTTCTATTAAGGGAAGATTGTAGCTGTTCATGAGTTGTTTGGCTAAATCGGCGCGTTCCGTTTTTGACGACAAGACTTCGGTGAGCACCTTGTTCATTATCAGTCCTGTTTTCTTCTCGAAGAGGTCGTAGAGTTCATCGATCATTCTTTGGGTTCCCTTTATATCCGATATGTCCATACCCGACACTACCAAGGCCATGTCAGAGCTTACAATAGCGTTTATGGACGAATACTGAAGGCCTGGACTAGTATCAAAAATCACGTAGTCTAACTGCATGTCATTCAGAAGAGAGGTCCTGAGCGAAAGAAGCCTGCCTAAAGCCTT
>Ga0315310_10000954_pt1 | contig 18193 bp, 23 predicted proteins | sample TDP5_MG_FD_203630 | JGI IMG/M metagenome (GOLD analysis project Ga0315310, IMG submission 203630) | Freshwater sediment microbial communities from Lake Towuti, South Sulawesi, Indonesia - TDP5 | ecosystem: Environmental > Aquatic > Freshwater > Lake > Sediment | place: Indonesia: South Sulawesi... | reverse complement strand
TAAGTTCATTGAAAGCTTTACCCGGAGCGACTGCCTTAAGAAGCTTATATGTAGCAGCTGGAAGGCTTGGAATCATATTCTTCTGAGTTTTCACCAGCGATTCGATACACTTGTCTACGATTCCTACCTTCTTGTGAAGGGCATATAAAGTAGCAGAATTTAATAGGTATGCATCACGAATTTTTTCATATTTCTCCTCTAATGGCATCTCCTTTATGGCCAAGTTTTCACCTCCTTTTCACTCTATTCTCTTTTTTGAACCAAGGTTTCCATGCATGCACTAGAATTGATTTTTGCACTCTCCCTCGCAGTTCTGCCTATCACCCAATTTTATATTAAAACCTTATGGTAGACTCCTCTAACTCATCAAATGAAAAGGATTTTTTATAGATAGAATTAGGCGCGCGCTCCAGTTTAATCTTAAACATGATTTATGTTTTGGGGTGTGTGGGGATAAAACTTTACCCCAAGCCAAACACTATCTATTTAGTTGACCATGACTTTCAGCTTGAAATCCAATTCCTTAAGATACGTGCTACTCGTCGTTATTATTGACTCAAACCCGAGCTTTCTCCAGAACCCCTCAGCTTCCTTATTGCCGATAATGTACCTCACAGTCAAGTCTTCAGCCTTGTTTGAGCAAAAGAATTTACAGAGTTCCTTCACCAGGCGTGTTCCAACGCCCTTTCTTCTAGACTGCTTCACGACGTAAATAAGCGAGACTTGACCAACAGTTCTTGGCATATAGTCACTTCTGCGCGCAATTTCACCTTGGACATAGCCTATTATCTCGCCATCTGCTTCAGCAAGCAATACATGAATATTGCTGTCCGCTAGGTCATTCTCAACTTTCTGTTTCAGAAGCTTCTTTCCCTCTTCAGTCATTCGCCAAATCAAGGGGTTGGATTTTTCAGCGTGCTCCTGCAACAACAATCTTAGCTCAACAATTCTCTCCACATCCGAGGAAGCTGCTCTTCTAATTGTGAGGTTATCCATAGGATTCACCTGTACAGAATTTGGGATAAAACTTTACCCTTGTGTGTGAAGGGTAAAATTTTAATCCCAAACCCAAACTAGCTCTAGCTTGCGCTCTTTATACCCTTCACCAACTCTCCCATGAGACTAGTGCACACAATTCTTGACAATGTCGAAATGAAGAACAACCTTCTCCAGAGCCTAAGGTTAAGATTATGATTCCTATGTATGAACCATTGGAAACCTCAAAATGTGAGAAGTGTGGTAGGATTATAGAACCGAAAGAACCTATGCAGGGAGCATATTATCATTTTTCTTCGATTTGGGTATTCCTATCCATCTTGGAGTCCTATTCATATATTCTTTGTATGCATCTCCGTACTTCTCAATTAGAGAGGGTTCTTCGCTTTGTACTACCTCAATGTGAAACGAGATTATCCATGCCACCGCACATAGTATAAAGACCCAAGAAAGACAGCTTATGCCTATACCTAAATACTCTAAGAACACTGAGAAATACTCGGGGTTTCTTGAAATGCGGTACACACCTGTGGTTATGGGTTTATCAAGTGGAGCAGTAGCAAAGGAGACTCCAGATATGACGGGCATAATAATGCCCAGAATGCTGATGGTTAGACCTACATAGAACCATACTGTGCCTAGCTTCAAGGGCAAGAAGAAAGAGTAGATTATTGTGAAAGGCATGATTATAACCTGAGTAATTATCAATACCATTTTGACAGTTTTACTAAACTCACTCCACTTAAACTTCCCCATTCTCTTATTCACTACTTCTTTGTTAATGTAAGAGGGAACCATAGGGAGAATAAAACCTAGAACCGTAATAATCCAAGCGTTCCACAAGCCCAACTCAAATTCTGGTATAAGTGACATAATTTCCCCAAATCTTCATACTATAGAACCTTTCTTCTTAAATTACTAATGCAAGTTCAGAGCCTAAGGTTAAGGTTATGATTCCTTCGCGCGCGTGTATATCACACATGTAGCACGTACAACATAGTGCGCGCGCTCATCTTTCATCGTAGTAATCTAATTGCTCGGATAGTTTGCTCAGCAGTTTTTTGACCATTCCAGTAAGTGAAAATTGCTTCTCGTTCTCCTTTATCTCGCGGTACCTTTTTTTCGCGAGAGTAGCTATACTGCGTGCCAATCTATCAACATTTGCGTCAACCCATTCGTTTGGTATTCTTTTGGTGGTATATCCCTCCTTCTGAGAGTATTTGTCCCTTTCATCGTCCGCGCACATTTGCTTCGAACTGAATGCATGATGTTTTCCATCCAACTCGAGGTAAAGCTTCGCCCAAGGCACAGCAATATCTACATGCTTGAAACCGTCACCATACTCGAGTTGATGGTTAACACCCTGCCTTTTCAGAGAATTTGAAAGTTTTATTGCCTGAGGTGTAACTGTTTTCTGATGATTCATACAAAGAGCTATGCCAAATTTGTCCTTTGAAAAGTTGCATACTCGCTCGCTAATTGTCTCTTTACAGACACTACAAAAGTATCGCATAATAAGATATTTGGAGTCTTGCGATTATAAATCTTCATTAAAGAAAGTTGGTGTAGGCACACGACACGTCAAGGCTTTTCTGGCGCGTTTTAAAACCTTACGCCACTTCAAGAAACTTCAAGAAATGCTTTTTGTGGCTACATAGAGCTTTATAGAGAAATAAGGGAGTAGATTAGACTATGCGAGAGTCACATGACGAAATCGTTAAAGAGATTCTGCCTCGGCTAGCTGAGAAACTGAAGCAAGAGGGAAGGATTTCAAGTTACGGACGCCAGCAAGAAGTATTCACGATTTCTGAAGATCTTTCTGAAATTAGGATAAACCCAGATCTTGTTCTTCACTTGTCAAGTGGAAAGAAAGTCTTGGTTGAAGTGGCAAACGCAAAGGATCCCAAAAGATTCATAGGAGAAATTATCTATTCAAAAATCCTCATACACAAGGAAAGGATCACGGCTGCTTTGGTTTTTATTCTGAACGCGGCGGGCAGTCAGCAAGCACAGAGAAGTCAATCTCAAATAATTGCGCTACATGAATCTTTGAGCATGCCAAGAGGTTTAAGAACGGTTGGATGGTCTGGCGAAGATAACGCCTATGGATGGTTGAGAGATTTTGTGGAAAGATTCTCACATGAGTCAAAAAACAGTAAGTAAATCTTTTTGCAGCAACAACGCGCGCGTTTTTCTATTTGGTTTGTATTGGATAGAGTTGTTTACTGTGATAGTGTCCTCTCTCGCAAATGGTAAGAAAAGCACGTGTGTGATACATCTTTGCGGTCTCTATGAGTTTCTCACGTTCTGTTTTGCTTAGGCGCGCTCCGCCCTTAGATTTAGATGATTTGACTTGAATTAACGCAACAATTTTTCCCGTTGAGTCCACAAATTCCCAGTCAGCAGGTCCATGGCTTGCTTCTCACTATTTTGAGGGTGCAGAAGCAGACTATAAAGGTTGCGAACTGTTGAATTTTTGCAGGAGGATTTTATGCAGTTTTTTCACTGTTTGAAGAGGCTTGTGCATACGCTTTGTTTTTTATTTGCACTTTTTGAAGGCTGAAGTTTCAGAATATTACATTTGTGCATTTTGGGTTTTTTCCATTATAAACACCATTACATTTTAGGGTTTTTGCAGTGTGCTTTTTTCTTGTGTATTCACTGCACTATTTGTGAAAAGTCTCTTATCATTATGGTGTGCAAAAATATACAAACTATTTGGAGAAGAAGATAACAAATTCATTGAAAAAGTATATGTTTTTCGTAGAGATTGCATGTTTTCAATAGAAGAGTATATCAATTTCCGCAAAAAGTGCAAACATTTCTAGAAAAACATATTAGTTAGTTAGTATTCATTAATAGTTGCGGAAACGTGGTTCCAGACTCTACGTAAGGGACAAGAACCCGGGATCATTCCGCAAGGATGAACGGGTTCACTTATTCCTCTTTACCAAAATTCTTGTGGACCGGCCGGGATTTGAACCCGGGACCTTGTGGGCGACGGCCACACGTAGTTCCAGACTCTACTACCGGCCCATAAGAACAGTATTTGACAAAACTCTAATATAATGTTTTCAAGAATTAACCGCACATATTGGATGTACATTAAGTCCATAATTTTGCGGTTAATTGTTTTGGGTGAAACTCTCTTTGACACGTTTATGTTAAATTGATAACGTGAAATTCGTTGTCCGCCACGTCATTAGTTTGGGTTTTGGGTTTGGGGATAAAATTTTAATTCATAAAATCCGTTCCCAAATCAAGGTAGCCACATTTCTGCCGCCACCCCATAATGTAGGTGGAGTATTTAGTTTCAACCGATCACCTGAGAGTTCAAAGAACCGTTTTAATCCCTGTCCTTCCCAGTTAGGAAACAATGAACCCTCTACATGATGGATGATGAAGCTTTTTTCCTTGTCAAGTTCGTAAGACCCGTAATATGATACATACCCTTCATAATTTGCCTTGATCTCCTCGGCTGTTCCCTTCATCTGATCTCCAGAGGCGAACTTGGGACGGTCGGAACGCATAATTTGGGCTGAAAAGCGTCCAGAATCAGTGTATATAATTGACCCCCGAGCATTTTTCCCAAAAGGATAAATCACTTTTCCATTTTCCTTTTGGATCTTAAATGGAATGAGCTTCCACGCACCGACAATAGATGCTAAATTTCGGGAAGACTTCTCCACTTTCAATCACCTCAAGATCAAATAGTAATTCAGATTTAATCTTGTATTGATATAACTGCACTCCTGAGAAAAACCCACTCTCAACAGTCATAGGGTAAATGTTAGCATGCGCGTTAGCAATGCAGGCTAACGCCACAATGCTCCAAGTTATTTACCTGTTCAGCCTTCTATGGTGCAGGCTCTTTGTTGTTGTCGTATGGAATAAATAAATAGAGGTACATGAACACAAGCCAGCGCGCGCTGTCCGTTATGCCAACGATCGCCTGTTCTATCACGCGCGCGATGCTAGATGACTGCAACAGAATACTCAATATTGCACGTTCAAGCATTAGCTTTTCCTATAGAAGATTTCTCCTCAAGCCTAATAAGCGCGCTAATAGGAAATTGGAGATTAGCTGACGAGATCGGCTTTAGCTTCGCATTCAAAATGCAAATTAAACTGAGAGGGGAGGTGAAAAAGGATGAAGAGAAAGGTTCTCGGAATCGTTGTAGCGCTGTCTTTTGCATTTATCATATTAGCCACCGACGTCGCCCCAGCTTGGGCTCAAACAATCGTTTGGACCAAACAATTTGGAACCTGGAACCATGATTATGTTTGGGGAATAGATGTCTATGGTTCAGCATTCTATATAACTGGGTATACATATGTAGCCTTACCCGGCCAAATCAGCAAAGGCGGCGCTGACGCGTATGTCCGCAAATACGATCTTAACGGTAAAGAGATATGGACTCGACAATTTGGAACGCCAAGCGATGATTATGGTCTCGCAATTTCTGTGGATTCGTCAGGAGTATATGTATCTGGGGAAACAAAGGGCGCCTTCCCCGGCCAAACCAACAACGGCGGCAGTGATGCTTTTGTCTGCAAATACGATACTTCCGGCAACCTGAAGTGGACCCGACAATTCGGATCTTCAGTCAGAGATAATGCTCTGGGAGTAGCAGTTTACGGCGGAGGAGTATACGTAGTTGGCCAAGGCATCTTGCCCCCCTATCCCTTCTCTGGCGGGTATTATATCATGGCGCCTTTTTATGTCCGCAAATACGACGTTTATGGCAACCATAAGTGGACTAGCATATTTGGAGGCATCTTCGCGCTCACCCAAGGCTCTGCTACGGGAGTGGCAGTCTATGGCTCATCGGTCTACATAGTTGGGTATTCAACTACAACCCTTCCAGGTCAAACCCCAGGCCCGAGTGATGGATTTGTGTACAAATACGATACTTCCGGCAAATATAAGTGGGCTAAGTATATTGTAACCTCAAGCGAGGATGTTGCTTGTGGAGTTGCTGTGTCTAGCTCAGGATATGCATACGTAGCTGGATTTACATATGGAGCCTTGCCCGGTCAAACCAAGAAAGGTGGCGAGGATGCTTTTGTACGCAAGTATGATGCTTACGGCAACGTGAAGTGGACTCGACAATTTGGGTCGTCAAGCGATGATTCTGCTTATGCAGTGGCAATATACGGTTCAGGAATTTACGTAGCTGGGGAAACATGGGGCACCTTACCCGGTCAAACCAAGAAAGGCCAAGTTGATCCTTATGTGCGCAAATATGATGCTTACGGCAACGTGAAGTGGACCAAACAGTATGGAACCTATTACCGTGACGGTGCCAAAACAATTTCTGCAGCCAGTTCTGGAGTATTCGCAGCTGGAATAACAGAAGGGGCTTTTTCAGGCTATACGAACAAAGGCGGCCGTGATGTGTTTATCAGTAAGTTTCTTCTATAGCGCGCGCAGAGCATAAAACCCTCCTTTTTCTATTTTCTACTGCATAGCTAGCGATAGCGCACGTTTAGGCAATGGAAAGCGTCAATAGAATTCCACAAGAGCAAAAGTATGCCTCATGTGATGCAATTGTTAGGTCATAGAAACATAAACTCAACAATGGTGCACACGTTAGAATCAAAAGGTCAAATTGGATTAAGAAGACTGATAGAAGACTCTTCCACATGAGAATGACTTTGCTTGACATGTGGAAAAGGCGTTTCCCACTATGATTTGAATTTCTATGAGTGAGTCCCATATTCGTCTTTTGATTTCAATTAGTCCCTTTTTTCTATCTTTCTTTATTCTTTGTCTTGGAGTGTTCGCATCTTTTCGCTTGACTTTTTATTTACGTCTCAAGAGCTTTCTTCATGTTTTTCACCGTTTTTTCAAAGCCTTTTTCCAAGTCCTTGCCAGCCTTCAACTTGTCAATTAACTTGCCTAGAACAGAGTAGGGGAGTTCATATTCCGTAGCGTATGTCACCTTGGTGCCCTTAGCTGTCGGTTCAAGTGTCCATTCGTTTCAATCTTGCCTTGCAATTCCTTTCGACCATAATTTTTCCGCAAAACCAAAAACTCGCTTAAAAGGGACTGATAGAATAAACTCCTATAGCTATGTCATCACTATATCCTACAACAAGTATTACTACTAGTTTTATTAAGATAGAATTGTTTTGAAATCGCAGGTGAAGGAGAAAAAATGTCGCTTGTACCAACTTTTGAAATAGGATTTTGGAATGTTTGGATTTTCCTCATCCCGATTTTTTTCATGCACATCATTAATGCTCGAGTATTTGCACGTCGAGGAGCAGGTGGTCAATCTGGGAAGATTCCATACATAGTCCTTTTCCTTATCCTACAAATTTTGCCAGTTTTTTTACCTTTAAAACTTAACACGATATGGTTCTATGCAGGACTGACCCTTTACATAGTGGGCATTACCATGGGATTTCTAGCTATCTACGGCTTTGCAACTACTCCCATTGATAAACCAGTCAGTAAAGGTATTTTCAGTTATTCTCGAAATCCTATGTATCTTGGTGGTTTCATTCTCTTCATTGGCATATCCTTGGTTAGTATTTCATGGAGTTATTTCTTGATTGCATTAGTTTGGATGATTATCACACACGTCATGGAAATCCCCGTTGAAGAAGCTGAATGTATTAAGAAATATGGAACTGATTATATAGAATATATGAAAAAACACCAAAGTGGTTAGGAATACCAAAATCAGGATAACTCTTTGCGGTATCTAGTTACTTTCGTTTCAGCTATAACTTTTCCCGCAATTAGAGGCAGTTAGCATAGTCGTTTTGGTTGGTTGTGGTAGAATTTTATCCCAAAACCAAACGATAATCTTCCTCGGCGAGCTTCACTAATAAAAAAGGATCCAGTTGCTGACTAAGTGGGAACACTTGCCAATCCTCTTGCCTGATCCACATAGATTATTAATATTGCACAGATTAATCCTAGAATGAGTATGAGTAGGTTCAGCAATTTCTGGTTCTTAAAGCCCCAACGCATCAACGAAAACTTGATTTCAATTATAGCGTGTATCGCTAGGAGAAAGAACAGCGGCACATCCAGCAGCGTGTGCAGGTATAAGGCAGTCTTGTAGTTGAGAACTCCGCCGGTCAAAGAATGGATCGTGTTGGGTTTTGTGAGTCCATAGCCTGTTACAATAAATACGATCATCAAAGGAAGAAGAATCCAAACAATCACTCTGTTTGTTTTCATGAGATAGTGGTTTAATGTTTTTCTTGGGGACATTTTTGAAACCTTATATTATCAACGGAAATGACCTACGGCATAATGTAGAAGGGCTATATATGCATTGTGAGTAAACCTGAGTCAGCGTGAATAGGACTAATTAGGCAAGCCTAAATCATCCATTTTCTGTAAGCTAAGGCCACTAATAGTGATATTGACATGAACAACAAGAGAACAATCAACGTCTCTGGGAATTCTGGAACAGTCACGATCGTTAATATTGCTCTTTCAGTGTGCTCTGACATTAAATCATCAGCAGTTGCATGATATGCAACGAAGACGTTGTAGCTCTTGTTAGGCTCGAGAACCTTATCGAATTGATCGCCTGAATCCAAAGGAATCTTGAACTCTATGGTTGTTTTTCCTTCCGATTCTGTTCCTGCTGACTCTAAGATGTCATTGGTTCCGCCCAGGGTCTCATCCAATTCATGACGAGTCATCTCTGCTCCATAATGATCGCCGATGAAAAGCTGTCCGTTTTTTACGTAGCCAATGATTATATTAGCTCCGTAATGAGCATATGATTCGGGCTCGAATGCTATGGCAACCCATCCAACACCCGGGCTTACGAGCCCAATCCAAAGATAGACTTCGTCGTTATACCAATAGATTTTGATGTTTGTATATTGTTCCTGAATTTGACAAGGATACTCACCTTCATCAATGACGCCATCAACTGTTGGGATTTGACTATCTGGTACTGACGCAACTCCTATCTCCAAAAATGCCACGATGAACAAAAAAGCAATACATAGAGCAATCCTCATCATAACACCCCAAAGGAAACGAATGACTCTTTCCTAGGTTCTCATTAACCTAGGAGCCAGTGCTAATAAAAGCTTTAGCCACACTATCCTCAAATGCCTGAACAGATGGCGGCTCATTGGAACATTGAAGGAGAATTGACCGTTGTTATCGAAAGTTTTGGGTTTGGGAGTAAAGTTTTATCCAACCAACCATAAAACTTTCCCCCAACCAACCAAAGCATTTGGTCTTATGGTAATAATCCGTTCTAAAGGCGCATAGCAGCCTGCGGAGAATGTGTTATTCTCTCTGTTCGTCTTCTTTTTGGAGTCTCTCAGACATTTCTATGAATTTCTGAGTCCCGACTCTTCTTCGATATGCCAAAAGTCCAGCTCTAGTGAAGGCACTCTTCTGTCCATGTGCAGGGTCAAACTGGTTTACGAAAAGGTCGCACAGAAAGTCCTCACAAACACCACAATGCTCAACTCTACCCTTCGCACAAGCATATAGTTTGCACTTGCCCCAGAAAAGCTCCCCATTCTGATTGCCGCATCCTGAACAGCTCGGCTTTTCCTTTCGGTTAAGAAAATTGCATGTTCCACAGTATGTGCCACAAGGTGCAACAAGCTTCTCGTCCATTCATCCAGCCTCGAGTATCAACAGATTGACGACATTATTATTAAAGGGTTGGTTGGATAAAACTTTACCACACGATTTTTGGTTGGTTGGAGTAAAGTTTTATCCCAAGCCCATACCCCAAACACCGACAAATGCTGATTAATAATTAGTAGTTAGTTAGTAATCGCGAAAGGTGGATAACTCAGAGGGCTGCACAAAGGTATCTAACAGAAGGTTTAAATGATCGATCGATTGGCTGGTCTGATCAGTGCTCAGCCTCGGGGTTCTTTGATACTTTTGTAAGTCTGTAACTGCCTAACAAGTCCTTCTTATAGAAGTGAAACATACCGCAATTCTGGCATAACATTATCTTTGTTGACTTCTTGATGTCCATTTCATACAATTCCAGAGTACCTTTACAGTCATAGCATACACCAGTGTGCTTGGTTGTTTTTTCTTCAGCCATGAAGTACCCAGCAACATCTAATTTCTGCACAACTAGACTAAAATGCCTTTCCAATTTGGTACGCGCGTTTCTGTATTGTGTTCTGAAGATCAAGTGGAAGAACTCGTTGATTTCTAGAGTAGAGGTCAGAAGGTCAAGACTCCGTTTTTTGAGTGAGGGCTTGAAAATCGTGCACTACATTTTTCCTATCATGATACAGAACGTGTAACTCTATCGCGGTCAGGTACGAATGCGGAAGAGAACGGTTTCCAAAAGAAAAAAGAGAAGGGGATTTTTGGTTCTATTCCTTTGCTTTGTGTTTTGTTTTGTCCCTTGCTTCCAGAAAAATGAGTATAGCAATGATTACGAAAGTCACACCCGTTATGCCTTTAACGTCATTAGGCGAAAGTACCTCGCTGGCTCCGGTGTAGGTTATCAGTATGGCATCACCAAGCAAGATTGCAGCGAACATTAAGACAAGCAAACCCACTATGACATTGTCGATTTTCATGAATGGCTACTTTCGTGGATACTACCATATAATTCTTTGCAGAGGCACGTTTTAACGTGAGAGTCATTTAGCGCGCGCCATATCTGTCTCAAGTCTTTAATACAACCAGCTGGCTAAAGAGGTAGTGACTTAGACGCTGAAAAGAGATAATTTTCGGAGGAGATGATAAAATGGCAAGCGATGCCTTTGTGGACCAACCGTTCAAGGACCGCGAACACGTAATAGCTGAGATTAAACTATGTGCGAGGGCTGGTAGCGTTGTCACTTATCCTCTTTTTTTGTGTCGTGTGCGTGCGTCGGTTAGATCATGGATTCCAGCTCGGTTAGGAGCTTGTTCGTTTGATTGATTCGCTTCTTGGTTCCTTGATATTCTTTCAGGTATTTCTTGAGTATCTCAATAAGTCCCTTGAATTGTTGCGCTGACACATCTTTCTGAAACAGTGAAACGTAAGGCTCTTGCCATTCAAGTTAATCTTGGATTTTTCAGCCAGTCTTTGAAGTAGTCTGTTGAGCCATTCGTCTGAAATGTGACTGTTTCCATTTGAAGGGATAGGTAGGGTTGGTCGTTCTTTCTCTCAAGTGTCAGTATGTAGACCTTCAGAAGATCTATAGTTTCTTGAAGTGTTGATTGTGAAGCCTTGATCTAGCAAGTGACTGTGGAACTTCTCTATTTCCTTCTCAAATCTTGCCGCTCGGTTTCTGTATTCGATTAGGTTTTCTTCTGCTCTCTGCGCCAAATCGTCTTTTCTCATTTCAAGGATTTCTTCGGCGTTGCCAAACCATTCGCAAAACTTCTTGGTTACATGCCTGTACTCTTTCTTTGTGTTTGGATTCGAGACTGAAGTCTAGGAATTGCTGAGTACCTATTTCCATTCATCCAAATCTCCTTTTTGAGTGTATCATACTTTCCGAAAAACCAACTAATCGTAAGGTCTACTCCCGCAAATTCCCCTTTTTTCTCAATTCCCCGCGGGCTTCCCTTAATCCTCGTCACGTAACCTCTCACAAGAGGTTCACGGCCTCTTGCCTCGGTATGGCTACGAGAGTTTCGGTGGCTACCCACTCCGAAATGTCAACAGATATCTTCATCGCGTCTCTTTCAGTCGCCGCTTCAAATATGAAAACTGTATCGTAGCGTCCCAGTGTCCAATACCAGCTTAGGACTTTGATTCCCTTCTTCTTGAACTCTTCCATTATCTTAGTGGAGTCACCAGCCGCTTCCTTGTTGGGTTTTTTCCTAAATTTGCCGAGATTTATGAAAATCAACAATTCTCACCTCCTTCCAAAATTCTTTTCCAAGTGAATAAGTCATGTTTCACTCCTTATAACTCCTTATACATAGCGCGCGTGATTCCTCTGCCTGCAATTGACCTCTGCGTCCTTTATCATCTTCTTCACATCTTCCTTGCTATGCTTCAGCATCTCAGGATGATGGTTTTTGCATGAAACATCACATGGTCTATTACGTCATTTTCTCCCTAGGGCGACTTCACAGTCCATCCGCAATCGGGGCAGGTCGTCGTCCTCGTCTTACCTTTACTTATAGGATCACTTCCATTCCGAACTACAACCAATCGGCGCGCGCAGTTTTTCATTGCTTTTACTTTTGAATTCCTATTTGCTTGGCCCAGGCAACTAGTTCTGAGAACTTGAGTACAGGGGTTATGCTTACTTCTCCTACAAGCCTTAGTGGCTCAACGGCATTGTTGAGAGCTACATTATCATCTGTTTCTAGAACAAAATAGTGAACATGGCCCGGTGCATCTGTGTATCCTGCTATTTCCTTTACTCCAGATTTCTTCATGCTCTCTTCGACCTTTGCTGCGAATCCTTTATCAGGTCGAACTGTGCCTCCAGGGCACAACTCAGCACTATGTCTAGCGACAATCATAAACAGCAAACCAAATCACCTCGTAGCAAGAATAATGTGCCCGACACTTAAGCTTGTGTGACTGTAGTGACACAGTAACATGCGTTCCTATAATCGAAGCACGATATTGTTATTTGAGCTGATGAGATGATTTTCATAACTTTAGGCAAATTTAGGAAGAAGCCCACAGAAGAGGCAACTGCTGAGGTCAGCGGGCTGATGAAAGGGATGACAAAAGAAGGTATTAAGTTCCTTAGCTTCTACTGGATACTGGTCAGATACGACACAGTAGTCATAATGGAGGCTCCAGACGAGAGGACTGTCATTAAAGCTAACATGAAGGTCAGCGACATCGTTTCAACCGAGACAATGATTGCAGTAACTAGGGAAGAAGCCCACAAACTAATCGAGTAATTTAAGATACTCGAATCGATCGATCTAGAAAAGTTGGGTGCAAGATTCTGAGAGGACTAAACACAATTACAATTTCAATCGATCGATGATCGATCGATCAGATTTACGGAGCCGCCAACAAGAAGAGTGTTCAATGTCGTCTTGGGTTCTCCATGATAAGCAAAGCATCTGGAACCCTAGATATAAATGACCAAAAAGCCCTAGACCGACTTGAGAGTGAACTCGTCTCATTTCGAGAACACATGCATCTCCACGCAGACTTGGAAGAGAAGTTGATCCATCCTTTGCTGTCGGAGAGAGTCCCCGGAGGAGACAACAGACTAAACGAGGACCACCTCGTCATACATAGACACTTTGATGAACTGATAGCATGCTTTAGAGAAATAAAGAAAAAACCAAACGATTTTGAAAAACGCGAACTTTCTCTGGAGTTTTACCTTGCGTGGAGCAGATTCACATCGTTTTATTTCAACCACATAGACTACGAAGAAGAAAATGCAGTATCTTCGCTCTCGAGACTCTGCACCAACGATGAACTAACCAACACCTTCAAGCAAATCTTGGCAGATCAAACACCTAAGGAGCTTATGGATAATCTGGCAATGAGTCTATGTTCGCTCATCAAAGGACCTATCGGGATCAATTCCTGAATCACCTTCTCGGCAACAAGGCGGGACCAGTATAAAAAAGAATATTCATTAAGTCACCGTTCCTTTCCTTGCGTGTGTGGTTGAATCTCAAAAAGAGGAGAGGAATTTGTTGTTAGTCTTTGATTTTACTTTTTTGCAGTCTTCTTTGCGTGTTCGCCGATCTGGTGTACCTCTTTAGTAAAAGTATCATAGTTGTATTGTAGCGCGTGTAACATCGCGCTCCATCTTGCCGTATAGCTTGCGAGAAACGCCACTTCAGCCATTTCCTTGTCTGTGGCACCGTTTAACGTGGCCATCGCTGTGTGCATGAGAGCACAGTAGGGGCATTTGATGTTAGCCGATATTGCAAGCCCAATAAACTCTCTGTATTTGGGTGGAATCTCGGATTCTCCTGCTTGATATTTCTTCATCAGAGGCCAATCCTGTATAAGCACGTCTTTTGGAATGGCTTTCATGAAGCCGGGGACAATTCCAAACGTCTGTTTAATGTCTTCGAGAGTATCCTCGTATTTTCCCATCACGATTCACCTCCTTCTTTCGATTGATCTTTAGCCACAATCTCGCCTCGTTCGATCGATTATGCTATGGTTGTTTCTTAAGCGTATGTGACTGTAGGATAACAGTCACAGAAGACTTGTTCTCCCAACCCAATGTTTCGCGCATGCGCGTTATCGATCGGTAGGCACGGGGCCTCTTCACCAAGATCTACGCGAGGAAGAACGAAGGCATGGAGGAGAAGAGTGAAAAGCAAAAGGGCAAGTAACAGACTTTGTACAGCCGCGCTGCGAGTTGCCTCGGTGACCCCCCGTCGTTGCACGGCTAGGTTCGAATCTCGATTCTGCCTACCTTGTTGTCTATGCCCGCAAACAGAACTGTCCCGTGAGCTTTGACCAACTCGTTGTAGAGGTTTATGGGGTTGTGGGCCTTCGACAACATATTCGAGTTGTAGGCGCAGATGGCTACCATGGGAATGTCAAGAGTTCTGTGCAAAGCTCTCTCATACTCCGCCAACTCATCTACGAGGTTGTTGTTGAAGAAACAGGCCGTTTCCCCGGTAACCCTTAATCCCTTGAAACCTTTCGATTTGGCTTCGCGGTAGAATCTGTTCCACCTATCGATGGTGTCTTCACAACTGAATTTACCATCGACAATATAGAAGTCTGTGTATGAAAGAACGCGTAGCGCCCCTTTCTTCTCGTTGCGTTCAACATCGATGCCAAATTGCTTCATGGCCTCTTTGACGCTGGCGGGATCTTCGTCTGAAGCAACGTATATGGCGACCTCACCGTTTTCCAGTCCCTCTTTGATGTAGTTGAAGAGAACGTGGTGTTTAACCTCTGTGGACTCATACACCATGATGACGTGGTCCTTTGGTCTCAGCTGTCTTACGAACTGGGTGACTTTGTCAGGGATGGCGGTTGTTTCGAGTGTTTTGGCGGCTACGGAAACATGCCACAACTCTTCGAAGTTCTCTTGCATAAGCTCAACTAAGCTACGGTTGTTTGTCCACAGATAGGGATGTTCCCCTAAGGGCTGTTCTGAGGAAGTGGCCATCATAACTTGGTTGTGGTCGACGATGCTGTAATGGCTCAAGGGTTGATAGGCATACTTCACTTCAATAGAAAGCCTAGACGGGATGTGGGCACGCACGTTCCTCAGCAACGTATCTTCTAGCTCACGGACCTCCATGATTAAACGCACCTTCACCTTCTTTTCTATTGCCTTTTCAAGGGGTTCCACGAAGGTGGGCAAAAAATGAAAGAATTCTTCTGTTGCCACGATGAAGTCCAGCTCTTTTTCGGCGCTCTTGATCATCATTACCAACCTGGCAGTTATGGCCTCACTTTCCATGAGCAAAGCGAATTGCGCTTCTTCCTCTCTTGCTCTTGATTTCTCGATGCTGGCCTTAAGATGCTTCAGAAGCGCGTCTTTTCGGCCCCCAAGCGCTGACACCTTCTCTTGGGCGATCTGTTTTTCGCGGCTAATGAGAAGTGAAAGCGCATCTTCTAGCGGCAGAGCTCTAACTCTGACTGGTGTCCCCAGAACTCTTTCTGTTAACCCAAGCTTTTCAAGCTTGGGCAAAGTTCGATAAACGTCTTCCCGACGCACGTGAGAAACTTTCGCGATGCTTCCCACCGAGGCTAGGCCAAGTCTGACTATAGCTAGGTACACTTTGGCCTGGTTAATCGTCAGGCCAAAATCACAGAGCATCTCAGCCTCTTTGTCCATGAACTGTGACATTACTTCTCACTCATCTTTTCAGTTGTTGCTGTATCTCCACAGTCACACATACTTAAAAATGAATCTCCCTTATGAGTATTCTTGCGCAGAGGCATCAGACGGGCAGGGCGAGTCGAATTTTATTTCAAAACTCTCCTTTCTCTCTCCCCTCATAAAAGCTTCGCCTTGCCCTGAGCCTTTTTCCATACTCTGAAACCCGTTTCGATCGATCCAGACAAACCCATCAAGTCAGACAGACTATGGGAAAACCAGAGTGCGCGCGTGGGGTAGTAGCTAGACGGCACAATCATGTCAACATTCAAGAACGGCCGATTGTGATCGATCGTACACGCCTATAACGCCTTTGCTGAAATTTCTAGACATAAGAGTGGAGCCGTCCATATACATTTATGACAAAGACCTGCCATTCATACCACTCGAGAAGGAAATTGACACCTTAATCTCGGGTTGCAACTCCAAGATCGCAGCCTCACGAATGCTGCTAAAAAAAACGGCGTCAGAATGGGAAGCTTGGAAACTCAAATGGACAGATCTAGACGAAGAAAAAGGTACGATAAAAACCAAAGCAGAAAAACACGGCGACCCCAGAATGTTCAAAATCTCTCCCAGATTGATCACCATGCTCAACAGCTTACCGAAAAGAAACGAGTACACATTTGCCAACGCAAACCTAGCTGGACACCGATGGAGATTTGACGGACAAAAAAGAAGACTATCAGAAAAACCACAAAACCAAAGACTGCTACAAATAAAGTTCCACACATTAAGACATTGGAAGGCCACAATGGAATGCCACAAAACCAAAGACACCCTGCGCGTCAAACAACTACTAGGACATAAAAGAATAGACTCAACATTAGTCTACACACAGCCAGTCTCATTCGAAAGTGACGGCTACCATTTCGCAACTGCAAAAACAACGGAAGACACCAGAAAACTCGTAGAGACAGTTTTGAGTTCATCTGCACAACACCCAAAAACATCATGCTATTCAGAAAGAGGAAGCAAAAAGTATGCGGATAAGCGTAAAAGGCTGGCGTGTTGGTTGTAACCCGACTTCTAGCCTTAGTAATTTCTTAGTTGTGGTATTCATTGTGTTGGTTATCGTGCTTTCCTCTCCTTTTGGTTCTTGGTTGGGTTGGTCTGTTCGCATCATGTTCTCATATCAAGCCATTCTTTACCATGAAATTCTTGCTTATAGGGTACTTCTGAAGAATCCTATAGGGTGCTGGTGGTTCGCGTTCTGGCAAATTCCCTTAAGGGTTTTGACGAGAGACGCCGTCCTGTTAGACATCATGGCTGGCTTGGTTGAAGGTTTTCTAGGGGAGAGAAAACCGAAGAATTTGAGCCGAACACTTGCTAGTGTCTTTAGAATGAGGTATTAAATTTTTAGATTATCAATCTAGCCTGACGGTTCAGTTGGTTTGTGCGCGGGCTCTTGCACTTGGTTTTTGAATCCATTGAAGACAAAAGGAAAGAAAGTTTGTCTTACTCGCCTTTTTCATATAGCAAGTGGTGATTAACGTCGCCTCCTATTCCATATTGAGTGCTAGTGTAGGTGGGTAGACGCCAACCGTTCTTTTGCCAGTCTTTAATCGTTTTGCCGACATTCTTATGGCGCTTGACTTCAATACATTCGTATTCTTTCAACTCAACTATCACCTCTTTTCCGTTTCCATAGCTCTGTTCCATATTTCCATTATCCATGACCCATGCCAAGTTCTTCACATTCAGATCGTCTAATAAATTGTCCGCAAGAACGATGCTGAGGTATAAATATCAGTTAGGAGAGGCTAAGATCGATTATTAGCAGGTGTCCGATTTGGAGAATCTTTGCATGTTGCCGTTTGCGCGCGTGTAACACTAATGTGTGTAGTATGCGTAAGTACGTGTTATCTGTGTGCAGAGGTTTATTTGCATTGAAAGTTTATTCGGATGGTGCGTCAAGAGGTAATCCAGGGCTTTCGGCCATTGCATTCATTATTTTGGATGAAGAGGATAATGTTTTGGAGAAGAATTCATGGCCTCTTGGGATGCGTACCAACAACCAAGCTGAGTATGAGGCTTTAATATCGGCTCTTGAGCGTGCATCGGGCTTGGCTCGCGTGAAGTGATGTGCTACTTGGACAGTGAACTCGTCGTCAAGTATTTGACTGGTGAATATAGGTTAAGAAATCCTGAACTTAGAACCTTGTGGCGCAAAGTGATAGGGCTGAAGATGAGATTCAACAGAATTAGGTTCATATGGGTACCGAGAACAGACAGACACATCCAAGAAGTCGACTCTATGGTCAAACAAGTTTGAGATGATATTGGCAGTCGGCAATAGCAATTCTCGGAAGTACGCTCGCTAGAGGAGGCCAGTCACCCTTTTCAAATAGTAAGCAGTGCTTGACATCTGCACCATACCCAGTAGCTTGGTAGGTATGAAGATGGCAACCTAGGTTCTGCATATCAGCAATTGCCTTAGGCA
>Ga0315310_10000953_pt1 | contig 18202 bp, 14 predicted proteins | sample TDP5_MG_FD_203630 | JGI IMG/M metagenome (GOLD analysis project Ga0315310, IMG submission 203630) | Freshwater sediment microbial communities from Lake Towuti, South Sulawesi, Indonesia - TDP5 | ecosystem: Environmental > Aquatic > Freshwater > Lake > Sediment | place: Indonesia: South Sulawesi... | reverse complement strand
CCTAAGCCTACAGTCCACAGAATCCAAGAAATCCAGATAGCCTCAACAAAACCGTAATTGCTAGCTTCAACGAGACCTAAAATATCAACAAGAAGAGTAATGAAGAATGACAAAGAAAACAACGTCACTCCAGCAAGCCAAACTTTAACAGATTTCATCATCTTGGTTTCACCTTACCTTACTTCTATTCCCAGCGCCAAATTTTTCTGCCCATAAGAGTTTCTGGAAGCACAAAAAACAAGCCCCAGCTAGCCACTCCTATAACCTGTACTAGATCCAACAAGGTCAACGGAACTAAGTGGAACATGGATGCAGTAATCGGTATGTAGGGAATAGCGATCGTGGACACTATTGAACTTATTTCAGCTAGGATGAAGAATTTGTTTTTAAAAGCGCTACGTCCCATCTTCCAAACACTGTGCTTCTCAGACCTGCAGTTCCAAACAACGAACAATTCGAAGAAGGTTGCTTGGATGAAAGCCGTGGTTCTTGCCTCAGCCAGAGTTAACTCCCTTGCTGCCTCGTCTATTGGCCCATTTGGCCAGCCCCAAGGATGAGTTGGAAATATGTAATAGTTTAAAACGAAAAGGAGTATTGTTCCAGTAGACTGCAAAATAAACGATGTTATTATGAAAGCACCCATTCCATGCAGTATCCCCTCGCCTGGTTTGCGCGGAGGACGTTTCATCACGTCTTCATCGGGCGGGTCTGTGGATAAAGACACTGCTGGAGCGCCGTCTGTGACAAGGTTTATCCACAACAGCATGGCTGGAAGCAGGGGCAGCGGGAACAGTTTCTCTCCATTTATTCCACCCAGTCCAGCTAGTATGGCGAATGTTCCTATGACCAAGACCTCGTCGAAGTTGCACGATATTAGGAATCGGGCGTATTTGCGAATATTATCGTAGATGACTCTGCCTTCTTCAACCGCCCTTACAATTGTGGCGAAGTTGTCGTCTGTCAAAACCATGTCAGAGGCTTCTCGGGTCACGTCTGTACCCGATATACCCATTGCAACGCCTACGTCGGCGCTTTTGATGGCTGGAGCATCGTTGACCCCGTCGCCCGTCATGGCTACGATGTGACCCTTCTCCTTTAACGCCTTTACTATGCGCAACTTGTGCTCAGGCGACATACGGGCGTACACAGCCACGTTTTCCACGATTTTTTCAAACTCTTCATCGCTCGTCTTATCCAACTCAGCGCCAGTCAGGACGAGTCTGTCTTCTTTCATTATTCCGATTTCTTTGGCCACAGCAATGGCTGTGAGTTTGTGGTCTCCGGTTATCATGACAGCCTTTATTCCAGCATCCAGACACTTTTTGTTGGCTTCGATAGCCTCTTCACGGGGCGGGTCAATCATGCCCTGTAGACCGACAAAGACGAGGTCGTTCTCAACAGTTTCTTCTTCAAACTCTTTTGAGGTGCTAGGCAACTTTTTGTAAGCCATTCCGAGCAAGCGCAGGGCGTCGCTGGCCAGTTTCTCGTTGGTTTCTAAGATTTCCTTTCTTTTGACATCGGTCAGTTTCTTTTCTTTACCATTTTCAAGAATGTGGCTGCAGCGTTCCAAGACGATTTCGGGAGCGCCCTTCATGAAAGCGAGTTGTTCTCCTTCAGGCGCCTGATGAACCGTGGTCATGCGTTTTCTCTCAGATGTAAACGGAATCTCACCTACTCGTGGGTGCTGCTTCTCTAATTCAGTGCGCTCAAAACCCGCTTTTTCGGCGGCAACAATCAATGCTCCTTCAGTTGGGTCGCCTATAATGCGCCAAGTGCCGTTGTCATTTTGTAGGCTGGCGTTGTTGCAGAGCGCGCCTATAGTCAATAGCAATGATAAATCCTTGTCGTCCTTAGGACTGAGAGAACCACTTCCATGGAATTCGCCTTTTGGCTCGTAGCCCACTCCTGTCACTTCGATGGTTTTGCCGCTGTTGTATATTCGGCGTACGGTCATCTCACCCTTAGTCAGAGTGCCCGTCTTGTCTGAACAAATAATAGTGGTGGCTCCTAGGCTTTCGGCTGAAGAAAGCCTTCTTATTATAGCGTTGCGTCTTGCGAACTCTCGAGCGCCCAAAGCTAAACTAATCGTTACTATGGCAGGCAGCCCTTCGGGAACCACCGATATCGCCAAGGATATCGAAGTCATAAACGCATCGAGTGTTGCGCTAATGAGTCCAGTGATGCCTGTGATATGCACCTCTTCAGAGAACACCTCCAGCACAAAAATAATCAATGAGAGAACCAAAACAACCTTCGCTATTTTTTTAGCAAACCTATCTAATCTCTTTTGGAGCGGAGTTTCCTCCTCTTGGGCGGTCTGCACAAGCTCGGCGATTTTTCCAAACTCCGTGCCCATGCCGGTTGAGGTTACGACAGCTTTTCCTCTGCCGTAAATCGTGTGAGTTGCCGTGAAAAGCATGTTCTTTCTGTCGGCAACTGGCGTTTCCGCCTTGACGGCGGCAACATCTTTGTTAACAGGAGTGGATTCACCAGTTAAAACAGCCTCGTCTGCCTTTAACTCAACTGACTCTATTATTCTTGCGTCTGCTGGAACAGTGTCACCCGACTCGAGAATTAATAGGTCGCCAGGCACTATTTCTTTAGCGGGTATGATGACTTCCTTGCCGTCGCGCATCACTCGTGCTTTTGGGGCGGTTAGTTTTTTTAAGGCTTCTAAGGCTTTTTCAGCTCGGTATTCTTGGATGAAACCGGCAACTGCCACGAGGATGACGATTATGCCAATGATTATAGGGTCAGTGTAAATTTCGAGAAGACCTTTTGTGGTGCCTATTGATTCGTAATACCCTACAATGGCAGATAAAATTGTGGCTGCGATGAGCAGCAGAATGAAAACGTCTTTGAACTCTTCGAGAAACATCTGAAGGGCTGTTCTTCGCTTCTTTTCCTTCAACTCGTTATAGCCATATTCGCTGAGTCGACGTTTGGCTTCTTCACTGCTCAAGCCGTTTGGACTCGATTTCACCGCTTGAAGGACTGCTTCTTTGTCCATTGAATGCCATGCTGAACTCATTGAACGGTCAACTGCCACTAACTTTTCTTTTAAATGATGTGATTAAACCTTATGCTAAGAGGAAACGTTTACTTAAATGGTTTTCTTCACTTTAACTTTGGGAGCCCGCTTCCAGCAGTTTCTTGAGTTCTTCGTAGGCTCTCTTGACCTCACTCACAGACGCCTCGTCTTCCAGCGTAGAAACATCCCCTATGGGCATGCCCATCGAAACAGCCTTCAACACTCTGCGCATTATCTTGCCGCTTCGAGTTTTGGGTAAGCTTTGAACAAAGTATATTTCGTCAGGTGTAGCCACAGGCCCGATGGTTTCGCGAACGTGCTCCTTCAACTCTTTTTTCAATTCTTCTGTTGGCTTGTAGCCGTGCCTCAATATCACGAAAATCGCTACGCTTTCACCCTTGACTTCGTGTGGTTTTCCTACGGCAGCTGCCTCACTCACGGCTGGGTGCTCGATTACTGCGCTTTCAACTTCCATTGTGCCTATTCTGTGACCTGCAATTTTCAGCACTTCGTCTGCTCTTCCAAGCAGCCAGAAGTAGCCTTCTTCATCTCGTATGGCATAGTCTCCTGTGTAGTAGGCACCTGGGAACCTTGACCAATACACCTGCTTGTATCTTTCTGGGTCTTGATAGAGGGTCATCATCATGCCTGGCCAAGGCTTCTTTATCACAAGATAACCCTTGACGCCTGGAGGAGTCTGCTTACCACTTTCGTCGACAACCTCAGGTTCGATGCTCGGTAACGGAAAGGTTGCAGAGCCAGGCTTCAGTGGAACCAGCACAAGGCCTGGTGCGGGTGAAATCATAAATCCGCCTGTTTCAGTTTGCCACCAAGTGTCCACTATGGGGCATCTTTCTCCGCCTATATTCTTATAGTACCACATCCAAGCCTCAGGGTTTATGGGCTCTCCAACCGAACCGAGAATTTCAAGGCTAGATAGGTCGTGTTTCTTGGGCAATTCTTCTCCATACCTCATGAGCATTCTAATGGCTGTGGGCGAAGTGTAGAAAATGGTCACGCCGTATTTCTCTACTATTTCCCACCATCTGTCGGGTTTTGGATAGTCTGGTGCGCCCTCGTAGAGGACCATTGTGGCTGCGTGGCTTAACGGCGCATAAACTATAGAGCTGTGCCCTGTTACCCAGCCAATATCGGCAGTGCACCAGTACACGGATTCATCCCTAATGTCGAAAGCCCACTTGTAGGCTGAATGGTTAAAGACCATGTAACCGCCAGTGTTGTGCACTATTCCTTTTGGCTTACCAGTTGTTCCAGACGTGTAAAGAATGTACAGAGGGTCGTTGGCTTCGACGGGAAGGGGCTCAACATAGTCCCTACCGCTTTTGAGCAGTTCATGATACCAGAAGTCTCTCCCCTCTTTCATGGGAACGTCAATGTTAGCCCTTTTTACGACAACAACGCTTTCTATGGACGGGCATTTCTCTACGGCTGTGTCCACGGTTTTCTTCAGGGGTATGATGTTGCCTCTTCTGAAACTTCCGTCCGCTGTAACCAAGACTTTAGCTTGGGTGTCGTCAACTCTGTCGGCTAGGCTTTGGGCGCTAAACCCAGAAAACACAACCGTGTGTATTGCGCCAATTCGCGCAGTTGCGAGCATGGTTATTGGCAATTCGGGTATTAAGGGCAAATAAACTGCCACTCGTGTTCCTTTCTCAACCCTAAATTTCTGCAGCACAGACGCGAAACGGTTCACTTCGGAATAGAGTTGGGAATAACTCAGAGTCTTGGCGTTGCCGAATTCGTCCTCCCAGTACATGGCTACTTTGCTTCTCCGCCAAGTTTTGACGTGCCTATCCAAGCAAAGATAAGAGGCGTTGAGGAGACCGCCCACAAACCAGCGGGCGAAAGGCGGATCCCACTCTAAAACTTTGTCCCACATTCTAAACCATTCAAGTTTTCTCGCTTCGTTGTCCCAGAACTTATCAGGGTCTTTGATTGATTCCCCATAAAACTCCAAGTATTTCTTGGTCGTGGGAGAAAGCTTCTGCTCAAAGGGAAGAGCTGACCGTTCCAATGCATTTCTCACCTTGGAAAGAGGTTAATACAATTACAATAGTATAAATAAGCCTATCGCGAAGTAAATACCATAAAATTAAAACAAACTTTTCAACGAAGAATCAATTAGGCAGCTTATTTTGTCACTTGCCCGATGGGTAGAACCGTTTTTCCGTGAGTCTCATTCAAGACTTCTGCAATTGCGAGATAAATGGCGCTGAATCCACAAATTATACCTTCAGCCCCAATTATGCGAGTGAACAGCTCCAAGTTAGTGGCTGTCATTGAGGTGTAGGCGAGAAGTGCTGATTTGACTGCAAGTAAGAAGAAAAGTGTTGCGAGGCTCATAAAAACGAATTGCAGTGCACGATTAGCTTTCAGCGTGCCGAAGAACATGGCGAATGTGAAGAGTCCCCACATGAAGAAGTATGCTGCAAATGCTTCTTGGCTTACAACCCACGGTGTAGCGCCCCCGAGGAAAGGCATGACTCCAAGACTTGCAACGTCTCTCACTCCAAGCCAATTTAGAGCTACGAAAGATAACCAAAATAATCCATAAGATGTAAACGCCGTTGTTCCAAACGTGTTGCCTTTTTTATACGCAAGTATGCCTGCAATAATCTGCGCCAGACCACCATAGAATATGCCCATCCCAAGTATCATGCCATCAACTGGACCGAGACGAGCGTTGTGAACAAAGTTTAGGAGAACCGTTGTCATTCCGAAACCCATGAGACCAAGCGGTGCTGGATTCGCAGTTTTTTCGCTCATGTTGGAGTCTCCTTGTATTGTTGGAAGGTCAGATTAAGGTATTGGGCATTAAAAGGTTTCATGTATATAAAGTATGGAGAATAGTTTACTTTATATAAGTGAATCAACGTTTCAAAAGAAAGGCATTATGTGTATAGGAGCATCAGAACATGGATTGGCTGGTAATTGCGCCAATCGCTGGCTTTGTTTCAATAGCCTTTGCAATATACTTGTATTTTTATGTGATCAAGCAGGACAGCGGCAGTCCTAGAATGCAAGAGATTTCCGTGGCCATTAAGGAAGGCGCCAACGCCTACCTGAAGAGGCAGAACAAGACACTCGCAGTTTTTGTGGTCGTTGTAGCAATCGTTCTGGGAATTGCTTTCAGAGACTACAAAATGCCATTGGCATACGTTATTGGTTCAATTTTCTCTGCTTTGGCTGGCTACTTTGGACTAAACGTAGCGGTGAAGGCGAACGTGCGAACCTCCAGCGCTGCAGGAAAAGGTCTTAACAAGGCTTTTCCCGTGGCTTTCTACGGCGGAGCAGTAATGGGACTGTCTGTAGTAGGCTTAGCCTTGCTCGGAATAAGCGCCCTCTACTACGTTTTTCAAGACCCCGAAATCGTCTTGGGCTATAGCTTCGGGGCAAGTTCTCTGGCGTTGTTTGCAAAGGCTGGCGGAGGCATCTACACAAAAACGGCTGACATAGGCGCTGATCTAGTCGGCAAAGTAGAGTTGAGTATACCCGAGGATGACCCCCGAAACCCAGCGGTGATCGCAGACAACGTGGGTGACAATGTCGGTGATGTGGCGGGAATGGGCGCCGACCTCTTCGACTCTTACGTCGCTAGCATAGTGGCTGCCATGATCATCGGCGTAACATTAACCAACACAAGTTACGTGATTCTTCCGCTTCTCCTCGCCGCAGTTGGCATATTTGCGTCTGTGATCGGGATGCTATTTGTCCCCATCGGTGTGAGAGGAGGCAACCCAGGCGCTGCCCTCAATCGGGGCACCTTCGCAACAACTATAGTATTTGCAGTGTTCGCGTTCTTGATAATCTATTTCCTTAAACTTGAAATGGGAATTTTCTACGCCACCCTTGCTGGATTAATTGCAGGCGTTATCATTGGCATGACAAGCGATTTCTTCACGTCGATTGACAGAGGACCAGTCATGAGGACGGCTGAAGCTGCAAAAACTGGAGCCGCAATCAACATTTTGTCAGGCTTCTCTTATGGCATTATCAGCATTGTGCCGCCTATCATAGGGATAAGTGTGGCAACCATCGCCGCTTGGTACTTGGCTGGAGTACATGGACCTGATTATGCGGTTTACGGAGTCGCTGTTTCAGCTGTTGGAATGCTGTCTATAGTTGGAATGATAATTTCCGCTGACGCTTACGGTCCAATCGTGGACAACGCCAAAGGCATCGCCGAACAAGCGGGTTCTGGAAAAGAAATGATAGAGGTAGCAGACAAGTTAGACGCGGCTGGCAACACCGCCAAAGCCATTACTAAAGGCTTCGCAATAGCTGCTGCAGCCTTAACAGTTTTGGCTCTGTTTGTCGCTTACGCCGAACTTGTCGACATTCCTAAAGTTGGAGGATTTTACGCTATAAACATCATTGATCCAAGAGTTATCGCCGGCATTTTCCTAGGCGCTATGATGCCTCCTCTGATTTCAGCCATGTTAATTTTGGGCGTTGGTAGAAACGCCTTCAGAATGGTTGAAGAAGTGAGACGCCAATTCAAGGAAATCCCAGGGCTAATGGAATGGAAGGCTAAACCAGATTATACCAAGTGTGTTGACATTGCGGCGAAGGGCGCACTGAAAGAACTCGTGCTTCCAGGTGTCTTGTCAATCATTGCTCCAATTATCGTTGGATTTATCTTAGGCAAAGAAGCCTTAGGCGGTTTCCTAGCTGGCAGCATAATAACTGGAATAATCTTCGCATTACTCATGGCAAACGCCGGCGGCACATGGGACAACGCTAAAAAATACATTGAGGCGGGCGGTTTTGGCGGTGAAGGCTCAGACGCGCACAAGGCAGCGGTTGTAGGCGACACGGTTGGTGATCCATTCAAGGACACGGCTGGTCCCTCTCTTAACACAATGATTACTGTTATGTCGCTTGTCGCTTCAGTGTTCGGTCCACTGATTGCAACTTTCGCTCTGTTCGCATAAGAGTCAACTGCTTTTAAGCAGATTGCAACTCTATTTCTGTTGAAAGAGCATGCGAAGATTGGTGGAACCAGCAAAAAAGACCCCAGCAAAACCATCAGGAAAGGAGAATCTCTGGATACTGGAGTTGCTAGACAGCGCTGGTCTTGCGTCGGATTTGAATTACAGCGCAGATTTCTTAGTGGCTAAAGCTTCGGGTGTAGCTTGGGGAAAAGGCTTATGCGTAGCCTGCAAGGGCGGCAAGTTTCTGTGTGGAAAGACTCGTTGCCCATTGCTGGTTAGAGCCAACTTCTACCTGAAAACAATGCCGCTCATTAAAGGGTTAGATGTAGACGGCGCGTCTCCACCCAGCGTGTTCGTGGGCAGAATCGGTTATCCATACGTTTACGCTGGTCCAATGGTTCCGCCAGTTCATGAAGACACAAGTCTTTACGACATACCCGAGTTGTGGTTCGGCAAATCCATGGACGAAATCGTTGGCTTCCGCTCCCTGCTAATCCGAGGCAAGCATCGGGTTCATGTACGCCGATTTGAAGAAGCAGGCAAAATCATGGACAAGACGCGAGAACTCGCCTTGTCTGTTAGTCCCGTTGATGTAGAATTAGCCTTGACAAAGCCGCCTCGCCGCAATCTGGTTTTAGACGACGAGGTTCAGCCGTTTGGTCCGTCTGCGCCCATGCGGGACCTGCGGGTTGGCACGGCACGTTGGGATCATCAAGTTGAGAAGGCTTACTACGACACCGACTTGAAGGCAACCAACGCAGTCCTCAGCCTCTATGAAAAGGGCGTGCTAGTCACAAAGATTCAACGTGCATTCAGCGTCGGCGCCTTCGGGCTAAAACAGAATAGGCGCCTAGTGCCCACTCGCTGGAGCATAACGGCGGTTGACAGCATACTCTCAAAAGATTTGATGGAAAAAATCAAGACGTTCCCAGAAATCAACGAATACCGCCTGCATGAGTCACGCTACTTGGACAACATCTTTGAAGTTTTGATGCTGCCTCAGGCCTGGAGCTACGAGGCAATGGAAGCCTGGTATCCCGGCACCATTTGGAACCCGAGCGGACGCAGCGTGGTCATGTATTCAGATTGGGAAGGCTACGAGGGTCGCACAACTTACGCAGACATCGGCGGATGCTACTACGCAGCACGGTTGGCAGTGTGCGAGCTGCTAACGAGAGAGAGACGCCAAGCCACTGTAATTGTTTTGCGTGAGGCTCACCCAGGCTACATTATGCCTGTTGGAGTTTGGCAGGTGAGAGAAAACGTGCGCAACGCCATGAGACAGACGCCTTTCAAGTTCAACACGCTGGATGAGGCGTTAGCCCGCGTCGCTAGCCAATTCCAAATTCCATTACAAAGATGGATAACCAGCAGCAAACTGCTGCAAGACGCACTGTTTCAAAAAAGGCTAACACAATACCTTGGAAAAGCGAATAGCTCTTAGTACTCTGTTGGTTGGGGTTTTATGCCGAAAAGTTTTAAAAAAGCTGCTTGTTTGAGCACTATGACGTGCTTTTTTGCGTTTGATTCTAGGAAATGTCGGTTATATGTCAAAAAGTAGTCAACATTTGCTATTCTAGCTGCGACTAAGTGAGGCAAATCTTTGGCGGGAACCACTCCTTCATACTTGCTCATTGTTTTCTTCACCTTGTCGCGTGACACTATTTCAAGAGACGGCAAACTTATCAGATAATAGATTTCGTTTATCGCGGTTTCCCTATCATACCTGTGTGAGAAGTACTCTCTTAATTCTTCCAGCGTCAAATGAGAAACCACTGGAATAAATTTTCCTTCTTCAGCCAAATCGAGGATAATACGTGAATTGGATTCAGAGATTTCTTTTCCAAAAATGAAAACGTTCGAGTCCAAATAGACCCTTAGTTTTCTAGGCTGCAAAGTATTCCTTCTCTCTGCGCCACAACTCTTCTCTTATTTTCCTTATCTCTTCAATCACTTTGTCTGGACTGAGCCGAGGAGCCTTCGACGAGTTTACAGCCTCTTCTACGCGAAGTCTATAGTACCGATGAGGCTCAAGCAAAAGCCTCCTCGATTCAATCAATCGACGAACAGCATCCCTCATAGCCTCGCTTCGACTTTCATAGAGCCCAGCCTTAACCAAGTAATCTATTTCTTCAAGGAGCTTTTTTGGTAAGCGCAAGGGCAAGGTGACCGTTTTCAAGCACATCACCAAGAAAATAGTATACCAAATATGCATATAAACGTATACATAAACGCTATTTCAATGGAACGTACATGCTTGATCTGGACGCGCCTATTCCTGGCGCTCCGTGTTTCACAGGTTTGTTGGTTATGGCAAACTCGCCCACAAAGTGTCCAATCATCCCAGGCGCCACTTCAACAGTGGTGAAATCTTTCCCATTGTGAATCAATAGTATGACGCCTACCATTTCGGGCAGGATTATCATGTCGCGGGAGTGGGTTTTAACCACTTTTTTCTGCCCCTGTTGTGTGGCTTCTTTAGCTTTTCTCACGTTTTCGAGCAGTTTTCTCTGTTCTTGGCTGAGTCCTCGCAATAAGCTTCGGCGTTGACGTGAAGGTAATAGGCGTATGAACTCGTCCATAGACATTGCTTGCAAGTCTTCAAGAGCGTAGCCACGATAGCGGAATTCTTTGGGCATATCTTTTCTTTTCCTTCTTACTCTGACTTGAACATTTTGGGGTTAATTAACTTGTTGGAAACATGAAAGCCTTTTACACTTGTCTCCTTTTCCTTCTTCCCGTACCTCGAGCTGCAATTAAGCCTACTTTTTTGCCTGGCGGCGCGCCTCGTGCAACCGTGGTTACTTTTCTTCCTCCTCGCTTGCTGCTTCCATAGGGGTGAACAGCGGCAACCATAGCCACACCTCTCGTGCGCTGATACTTGCCTCCTCTAGCCCGTATTAGATGAAATCTGGCTCCTGCTTTGAGGAAGGGTTTGTCCACTCGACCCGCACCTGAAATCACACCTATCATAGCGCGGCAGAGGTCATTGAGATAACGTGTCTTTCCAGACGGAAACTTTATCATAGTGCCCAAGGGCGTGTGCGCTACCACGGTTGCGTATGAACCCGATGACCTTGAGACCTTGCCGCCGTCGCCTGGTTGAAGTTCTATGTTGCACACTATTGTGCCTGCTGGAACGTCGCCTAAGGGCATGATGTTGCCAACGTCAACCGAAGCCTTGCTGCCCATTTGTATGGTTTGGCCTTGAAAAATGCCCTCAGGAACAACAGAGTAATAATCAACTCCTGTTTCAAGTTTGACTAGAGCAATGGGTGAGCCTCTTCCAGGCTCGTGAACAATCTCTTCGATTCGACCTTGAATGCTGCTTTCTATTTCTTTTTTAGACAACGCAGGGTAATGAACAGCGGCTACTCTCTTGTGTGTGGCGGCTCTCCATGTGGGTCCGCCTCCGCCGCGTCGTTGGACACGAATTCGTTTGCCCATGAATCTCAACGCCTTTTGTATAACCTACACAAGCCACTATATAAGATTACCATTCGGTTATGAATGAACTGAAACTGCGCTTAGAGAGTACTCTGATTCAGAATTATCTGAAAAATCAGAAATGTTTAAATATTCCGTATATTTAGATTTAGGCGTGGAGGGAAATTAGTTTGCGCGACGAAGAGGGTTGTTGCAATCTCATTGGGCTTGTGAGTGTAGACGAGCGTGGTCAACTGGTTCTGCCCAAGGACTTGAGGGACAAGGCAGGCATCAAGGCTGGTGAAAAGCTAGCCATAATGGCCTGTGAGAAAGACGGGAAAGTGTGCTGCATCACAATGGTCAAGGCAGACGAGTTGGCTGACAGCATCAAGAAAAAGTTCGGACCAATCTTAACAGAACTGTTCAAATGATGCGAGGAGAGAATGAGATTTATGAAAGAAAAAGAAGTCAAAGGCTTTGTGAAGAACAGGTATGGTAAAATTGCCAGAAGCGGTGCGTCTTGTTGTTCTTCAAGCGAGTCTCTAACAGAGCAAGCCAGACTCGTTGGATATTCTGAAGAAGATGTCAAGAATGTCCCAGAAGAATCGAACATGGGTTTAGGCTGTGGCAATCCAGTGGCGCTTGCAAGTTTGAAAGCGGGAGAGACAGTTTTGGACTTAGGCTCTGGTGGAGGAATAGATGTTTTCCTCGCCTCAGAGAAGGTCGGGGCTAAAGGAAGGGTCATCGGAGTAGACATGACAAAGGAAATGATAGAAAAATCAAAGCACACGGCGGAAAAGTATGGCTATAGCAACGTGGAGTTTAGACTCGGGGAAATAGAAGACCTGCCGGTTGAAGACAAATCTGTAGACGTGGTGATAAGCAATTGTGTCATTAATCTTTCACCGGACAAAAAGAAAGTGTTCCAAGAAGCGTACAGGGTCTTAAGATCAAAGGGTCGAATTCTCATTTCCGACCTGGTAACTGAAGGCAGGTTGCCTTCCACAGTACGAAAAAGCCTTGATGCTTGGGCAGCGTGCATTGCGGGAGCGATGGATAAGAAGGAATACTTGAGAACCATTGAAGAAGCAGGTTTCAAGAAAGTCAAAATTGTTTCAGAGTCCAGTTATGAACTTGATGTTTCCGAGAAATTGACTGGGAGAATAACAAGCGTCAAAGTCCAAGCCTATAAGCTCTGATAGGATTTTTTGGTCATTTTTCGTTTTTCATTCTATCGTCCATCATGGTTTGGGCGCCTAAGATTAGAGGTTTACATTTGTAAACTTTTATATCTTAGACACCGCCCTTCTTTAAGGGGGACAGCTCTTGAAAACCGAGAAAACCCCAATCCCACACGAACTTCTAGAGCATCTGCTAGACGCAGAGAAGTTAAAGTACTGTTTTGAGTGTGGAATATGCACCGCAAGCTGCCCGATGAACGAACTCGTTCCAAATCATTACAATCCCCGCATCTTACTCGAAAAAATCTATCACAACCCCGAAAAAGCCATAACCGAACCAGCGCTCTGGCTGTGCGCATGGTGTTACCGCTGCTTCAAACGGTGTCCACAAAAACTTAAACTTCCCGAAATCTTCTTGTCAGTAAGGAAAATCGCCAAGGAACAAGGGCATTTAGAAGGTTTCAACCAAGCCCTGGAAATCATTAGTCAAGAAATCCCGTTTCCAGTCTCCCTTGGCTTTGTCTGTCTTCATCCTGAAAGAATCGAACTCAAAAAAGCGTTAGAAAGTTTGGGTAAGCGTTCGGTGAGCAAGAGAAGGAAAGCAAGACCGTCATCTAAAGCTGAGGCAACAGGTGACAGGATAGCTGTAATCGGCGCTGGACCAGCTGGGCTCACAGCTGCCCATGAATTTGCGAAAAAAGGTTACGCGGTCACGGTCTTCGAATCCTCATCTCAGCCAGGCGGAATGCTAAAACAGTGTATACCCGAGTTTAGGCTGCCAAAAAAATTCCTAGACGCAGAAATCGAGCACATAAGAAACTTGGGCGTTGAGATTAAAAACAACGTCAAAATCGGCAGAGACCTAACAATTGACAAACTCTGGCAGCAAGGGTTCAAGGCAATATTCATTTCGGTTGGCGCCCACAAGACGCGAAAGCTCGGCGCCGAAGGCGAAGACCTAAACGGTGTGTTCGACGCCCTCGACTTTTTACGACAAGTGAACAGTGATGAAAGAGTCAAAGTTGGCGAGCGTGTAGCGGTCATTGGCGGTGGCAACGTTGCCGTAGATTCGGCTCGAACAGCGCTTCGACTCGGCGCCAAAGAGGTAATGATTCTCTATCGAAGGTCAAGGGAGGAGATGCCAGCCAATCCCTACGAGATTAAAGAGGCTGAAGAGGAAGGTGTCAAAATTCAGTTTTTAGTTGCGCCAAAACGGATTCTAGGCAAAAACGGCTCGGTCACTGGTTTAGAATGTATCAAAATGGAGTTGGGCGAAACAGACGAAACGGGTAGAAGAGCGCCCAAACCCGTTGAAGGCTCAGAATTCACGGTTCCAATCGATACAGTGATTCTCGCAATAGGTGAAGCCCCAGACCTCTCTTTTCTGCCTAAAGAAATCGAACTCGGAGAAGGAAACACCATAGCAGTTGAACCCTTCTCGACCGAAACAAGTCTGCGTGGCGTGTTTGCGGGTGGAGACTGCGTTTCGGGACCCGCAACGGTCATCGAAGCCATTTTGGCAGGCAAGAAGGCAGCCGAGTGCATCGACCAATATTTGAGGGGAGAAAAAACTCTAGAGACAGAGCAGATTTTGGAGGGGAGGAAACAGACTTGACCGAAACCAAGACTGAGAATCAACCTCAGCGTAAAGAAGACATTCGCATAGGCGTGTACGTTTGCCACTGCGGCCTCAACATCGCTGGCTCGGTTGATTGCAAGCAGGTGGCTGAATTCGCTGCAACATTGCCACATGTTTTAGTGGCTAAAGACAACCGTTACACGTGTTCCGACCAAGGGCAAGAACTGATTAAGAAGGACATCAGAGAGCACAAACTGAATCGTGTTGTCGTGGCTTCTTGTTCACCTCGTCTCCATGAGCCGACCTTCAGGAGAGCGTGCGAAGAGGCGGGTTTAAACAGGTACTTGTTTGAGATGGCAAACATTCGGGAGCATTGCAGTTGGGTTCACCTCTACGAGAAGGAGGCGGCTACAGAAAAGGCTAAGGACCTAGTGCGCATGGCTGTGGCAAAAGTGGCGCTCTTGGAGCCTGAAACTGAAAGCGTGGTTCCAATCACACCCAAGGCTCTGGTCATAGGCGGCGGAGTCGCTGGAATTCAAGCAGCCTTGGACTTAGCTGACACGGGTTACAAGGTGTATTTGGTTGAGAAAGAGCCCAGCATAGGCGGAAGGATGGCTCAGATCGACAAGACCTTTCCAACCATGGACTGCTCCATCTGCATCCTCGCGCCGAAAATGTCAGACGTGGGCAGACACCCCAACATCGAGTTGTTGACAAACAGCGAAGTGTTGGAGGTCAAGGGCTACATCGGCAATTTTAAGGTTAAGGTTTTGAAGAAACCTCGTTACGTTACCAAGGACTGTTCAGCCTGCGGTGACTGCGCCCCTGTCTGTCCTGTAATCACGCCAAACGAGTTCGACGTGGGCTTGGCGACGAGGCACGCGATTTACACGCCCTTTGCTCAGGCTGTGCCCTCAACCTTCATCATAGACCGCAACCTTTGCCTAAACAAAGAAAACATAATCGTGTGTGACAAGTGCATCAAAGCCTGCGAGAGAAAAACCATTGACTTCAACATGAAACCCGAAACGTTGGAGTTAGACGTGGGCACAATCATTGTTGCAACGGGCGCAGACGTTTACGACCCTGCCTCACTGGTCAATTACGGATACACAAAATATCCGAACGTGATAACTTCATTAGAGTTTGAACGCTTAATCAACGCCGGCGGACCCTCAGGCGGTCGCTTGATCCGACCCAGCGACATGCAGATACCCGATTCTGTGGCTTTCATACAGTGTGTTGGCAGCCGCTCTGAGAGTGGCCACTTGTATTGTAGCAACGTGTGTTGCATGAACACCATAAAGGACAGCTTGCTCATCAAGGAGCACTGGCCCAACACCAAAATCTACGTTTACTACGTTGATATCAGGGCTTATGGCAAGGGATTCGAAGACCTCTACAAACGAGCACGCAGAGAAGGTGTGCTGTTCGTTCGAGGCTTGCCCACAGAAATAGTTGAGAACAAGAAGACTCGAGATTTGTGGCTGGTGGGCGAGAACACGTTGCAAGGAGAGGTTTACAAGACAAAGGTAGGCATGGTCATCTTATCTATCGGCATCGAACCCAGACAAGACAGCGACGTCATTCAAAGACTCTGCACGCTTTCACGAACGCCAGACGGATTCTTCATGGAGGCGCATCCAAAACTCCGCCCAGTAGACGCGCCGACTGGAGGCGTTTTCCTAGCGGGTTGCGCCGAATCGCCCAAGGATATTAAAGACAGCGTAACCCAAGCGAGCGCTGCAGCCGCTCGAGCGGGCATTTTGATGGCTAAGGGCAAGGTCACGGTTGAAGCCATAACCTCAAAGTTGATTCCAGAAAACTGCACAGGCTGCCAGATGTGCGCCAAGGTTTGCCCGTTTAATGCAATCAATGTGGTTCCTGAAAGGAAGAAAGTTGAACTCGTCGAAGCTGCTTGTTCTGGATGTGGCACCTGCAGCGCCGAGTGTCCCTTCAACGCTATAACTATGCGTCACTTCACAGATGCCCAGATTTTCGCACAAATCGACGCGGCAACCGAGTTTGATGCCGATAAAAAGATTGTGGCTTTTTGCTGCAACTGGTGCGCCTACGCTGGCGCCGACTTCGCTGGTGTGAGTCGAATGCAGTATCCCACTAACGTGCGCATAATTCGAACCATGTGTTCGGGCAGGGTGGCGCCTAAATTTGTTGAACGTACCTTTGCACGTGGAGCAGCCGCTGTATTGGTTGCTGGTTGTCACTTCGGCGACTGCCACTACATCAACGCTAACTATCAGACGCAAAAGCGTGTGGAGCGCTTGTGGAAGAAGATGGAAAGACTGGGGTTGGACAAGAATCGTTTGCAGCTGGCTTGGATAAGCGCTGCTGAGGGCGAGAGGCTTGCGTCAACAATCAAAGAGATGCAGGGCATCGTGAACAGTGTGAACCCAGAAGAGATTGAGAAGTCGAAGAAGATGACGGAGAGAGGCTAAACAGGTGGTTTTGATGCCTGTTAAAACATGGCGCAGACCGTTAGACGCCGACAAGGTCAAGCCTCCAAAGGCTGAGGTTCACTTGATAAAGGACAGGTGTAAGGGCTGCGGCTTCTGCATCGAATTCTGTCCAAAAGAAGTGTTGGAAGAATCTAATGAAATAAACGAGCGGGGGGTTCATCCTCCAAGAGTTAGAGACGAGAACAGGTGCGCTCTCTGTGGCTTCTGTTCGGCGGTCTGCCCAGATTTCGCCATATTCACTATAGAAAAGAATTGTCAAGGGGGCTGCTAAATGACTACTGCTTCGGTTTCTGTTGAGAAAAAGGGAGTTGTGCGCTCTGGACGGCGCCTCTTCATGAGCGGAGACGTCGCCTGTGCTGAAGGCGCCTTAGCCGTTGGTTGTAGATTTTTTGCTGGCTACCCCATCACGCCTGCCACAGAAATTGCCGAGCACATGGCTCTTCGCTTGCCAGAGACTGGCGGAGTCTACATTCAGATGGAAGACGAAATCGGTTCGATGGCGGCTGTTATTGGAGCGTCCTACGCCGGCGTCAAGGCTATGACGGCTACGTCGGGTCCAGGCTTCAGTCTCATGATGGAAAACATAGGCTTAGCCCTAATGACTGAAACACCGTGTGTTATTGTTAACGTTATGAGAGGCGGTCCAAGCACTGGTCAACCAACCATGCCTGGGCAACAAGACGTCATGCAGGCACGTTGGGGTTCACACGGCGACTACGAAATCATTGCTTTAGCGCCTTCTTCGGTGCAGGAGATGTTCGACTTAACCGTTGAGGCATTCAACCTTGCGGAAGCATATAGGGTGCCAGTTTTTATTCTAGCCGACGAAATCGTGGGGCACATGTGGGAACGCATAACCATTCCAGATGCGGAGTCCATAAAAATTGTGAACCGAAAAAAGCCGACTGTTTCACCGAGCAACGAGTTTGCACCGTTCAAGCCAGACGAAGAAGACTTGGTTCCGCCAATGGCTGTTTTCGGAGAAGGTTACCATTTCCACGCCACTGGGCTAACTCACGACGAACGTGGTTACCCCCGAACCGAGAGCGCTGAGGCTCAAACAAAACTCGTTCAGCGACTCTGCAACAAGATACGCAAGAACAAGAAAAAAATTATCCGAGTCGAAAGTGCCATGCTGGAAGACGCTGAAGTTGCTGTGGTGGCTTACGGAATCGCTGCAAGGGCTGCACTGAGCGCCATCAGGAAGGCGAGAGCAACAGGAATAAAAGCGGGGCTTCTGCGTCCAGTGACCCTGTGGCCCTTCCCAGAGGAGCAGGTTGCTCAGGTGGCTAGGCGAGTGAAAGTAATAGTGGTTCCAGAAATGAACTGCGGTCAAATCGTGCGCGAGGTGGAGAGGGCAGCCAAAGAAACCCCAGTGATATTTCTGCCCAAGCTAGGCGAGGAACCGCACAAGCCAGACGAAATCTTAGATACCATAAGAGGGAGATTAAAGTGACGGAAGAATTGCCGCATCCATACGAGAAATTCTTGAGAAAGGACCGCATTCCCCACATCTGGTGTGAAGGGTGCGGCAACGGAATCATCTTAAACTG